>Ga0233431_1001634_pt1 | contig 37178 bp, 28 predicted proteins | sample SI_118_April2016_FD_179867 | JGI IMG/M metagenome (GOLD analysis project Ga0233431, IMG submission 179867) | Seawater microbial communities from Saanich Inlet, British Columbia, Canada - SI_118_April2016_200_MG | ecosystem: Environmental > Aquatic > Marine > Inlet | place: Canada: British... | reverse complement strand
ACTTCACATTCTTTCTTACATTCTGAACAAGTTGCTTTATGCATTTCTCTTGGACCACGATCAAAATCTCGTCTTTGTCCGCCTCTAAAATCTCCCATCTTTCCTCCTTTTTTTAATTGAAAATCTCATGATTTTCAACAAACCTATAAGAACTCAACTAACGTCTTGCATCCTATATGCTCTAATTAATAGCAAAATTAAGAGTTTAAAAGGCTTCCTAAAAATAAACGCTACACTGAGAGCAATATTTTAATATTTAATTTATTACGAACCAAACAATCCACTAAAGAACTCTGAAATTACGTCTACAAAATTAGATTTCTCTCTTGAAGATTTAGATTCAAATGTGGACTCATCTGAGCCGAACTCCTCTCCAGGACCATGTCCTTCTTCATAGCCATCTGGGCCGCTTCCAGGATCGTCGCCCCATTCTGCAGATGCATCTGCACAACTAACATCAACAATACAATCCCAACCTTGGCCAGACGGTCCCATAACCATTTCACCATAGCAGTGTTCGCACTTTGCAATACACACTGCTTCTCTTGCATCAAGATCTTCTTCCATTAAACAAGGGCCTTCATATAAATGAACACATTGTTGTGCACACATTTGGCAGACATCTCCTCCAGTCTCACCCTCTTGACTATTACCACATATCATTTCGGGATCATGTTTAGCAACACATTCAGTAATACATATTTGTTCTTCATCCATATCTTCTAAGGCGGGCCCTTTAACCATGCCACATTCGGCATCACAGTCTGTTTGACGTGAAAGCATGCATGCTTCATACTTTGCCATATTAGCCTGCATCTCCTCAGGAGTCATATCAGTAGATCCGCTCTCTTTATTAAACATCGCGCAGTCTCTATCTACACAATCCTGAACACATTGCTCGTCAGCAGTCATTGAAGGTGGACCGCTAGGATCAAAACTCATTCCACCAGCTTCAAAGCCGAAAAATCCTACAATATCTGCAGAAGGTAAAATCCCTATAATTGATGCAATAATTAATATGATTAAAATTCCAATGAAGGCGTTCTTTAATTTCATATTATATTAATAGATACTTGTATTTAAACGTTAATAATATTTGTTAGAAAATCTTATATTTACGGTGTGTTCTAAAATATATGGCGATACCGTGGGTTTTAATTAGTGTTGTAGGAATTGCATTAGTTATAGCAGGTTTAGCAATATATATGTATAAAACAGGTAAAGGAAAAATAAAACCTTGGACATATGACAAATGGTTAGAATCTGGAGCAATTTTTTTAATTATTGCGTATATTGGATCTAAATTTGGAAGAGATATAGAAGTTCTGGGTATGTTAGGTATAATTTACGCTGCGATTGGTTTAATTGGAAAACATGTTCTGAAAGGAAATGAATTTTCAAATAAGCAAAGAAACTATCTAACTATTGGACTTCTAATTACTGTTCTTTTAGGATTCGCAGTTTTATTTTTAATTAAATAACTTTTTAAACATGTTTACTAATGTGTGGTATGGTTACAAATGATGCAGTAGTTAAATTTATAGAACTAATTTTAGGGGGTTCTCATCCAGAAATATCTCCAGAAGAATATATTGTTATTGGTCAATATTTTAAACAAAGTAGAAAATTATTTGAGGATTTTGCATTTATCAAAATTGATTTAAACACTTTTTTAACAGAAAAGAAAAAAATCAGATATAAAATTTCACAACATTATGATGTTTTTGACACTGCTGAACAACTTAAACAAAAACTAATTTTAGAAAAATTAATGCCAAAAGAAATTAAAAGAGTAGTTGCTCATGAAAAAGCACATGCAGAACGTTCTAGGAAATATTTCACTACTAAATTTTGTTATTATAAGGGTGATATAATTGATGGTTTTGCAGCTATAACTCGACCAAAGTATGAAGAAGAAGTAAGAATGAATGGTTGGGATCGTAGAGAAATATTATTAGCAGAATATTATATTGCAAACATACCTAATTTAAGTCCTAGTGATAAAAAAATAGTAGAAATTGCACTAAAAGGCATTGACTTAATAGATAAAGTAAATCATTCAACTTTATAATTCTCAGTCAGAGCTAAATCCTTATTTGTATCTCGTAAGAAAAGAGTATCTCCATCATTATTCCAAACAGCTTGTGTTCTTCCCCAGTAAAGTTTAGACGCTGTATTGTCGCCCTTTCCAGAATAAATTGTGAACTCTTCTTGTGCTACAAATGTAGAAAATATATATCTGTTAGATGCACTCTCATCAGAAAGTGCCCATCCAGTAATATCTAAATCATCGCAGCTGTTCTCAAAAATAACATACTCTTCATTTAAATTTTCATTATCATTTCCTTCTGCATCATAATTAAACTCTGAAACAGTTATACAATCACTAAACTCTGAAGCTTTCCATAAACATGTGTCTGCTAAATGCGCTGCTTGTTCTGCAGCTTCAAATGCAATAGCATACTCTCCATCTCCAGCGTAATCATATGCAATTGCGTGACCTTGCGATACTAATTTAAGATTAACAAACGTCTCATTCACCCAAACATATCGTAGCTTACGACCATATGCATCAACATCTTCTTTATCTGACTGAAGCATTACTTCTTGATTAAAAACAAGCTCAGTCAACGATGCTGTTGCATCTAAAGAACATCGCTCTCCAGTTTCAGGTGCATTTATTCCAAGCAGTCGAACTTTACTACCGTCCTCTAATTCAATAGTGTCTCCATCAATTACGCGCGAAACAACTGCAGTTTCAGTATCATCTGAAAATTTCAATGTAATTCCTTCAGTAGATATATCTGTATGTCCTATAACTACACCTAGCATAGAGCCCATACCGAAATTCCATCCGAAAACAAAGTATGCAAGTGCTATCAGAATAACTGTTATAATTACAACTTTAATAATCGAACCAATAAGATGAAACAATAACCAAACTACAATAGCGATAATTGCTAAACTCGCTATCAAGCTCATAACTGCCATTATTAGAGTTACATTTATTTTATATAAGCGTTAGCAAAACCAAAGAAACAACTATACAATAAATTCCAAACTGAACTGACTGCGACAGTTCACATCGCTCTTCTCCTCAAAGCTTCAGATATGTTCGTCGAAGAAACTTAATCATTAACTTAGAACATTCACAAAATAATCAATAGCATCAAAGATACACATATACAATAAATTCCAAACATCCAAAGTTTCTTGTTTAACACAATCTTCAAAAATAATTTTAGAGATAAATAACCTACAATCATTGCAGCAAGTGTTCCGATAATTAATGGTGTTGTTAAACTAACTGCAACATCTGCACTTAAATATTCAAATAATCCTGCACCAATTATTGCTGGGACAGATAATATAAAAGAAAATCTTGCAGCTTCTTCGCGATTAACTCCTGCAATCAAAGCAGAGCCAACAGTTGCTCCACTTCGAGAAATTCCTGGAATAATTGCAAGTCCTTGTGCAAGTCCCATAAGTGCAGAATGTTTAATCTCAAGTTTACCTTGTTTCTCAAAGCGCTCAATTAGCAAAAGAAATACTCCCGTTACAAAAAGCGCTGCAGCAACATACTTAATTTGATTAAACAAGCTAGCAAAAAAATCATGACCAAAGAAACCAATGCTTCCAGTAATTGCAGAGCCAATTATTAAAAATAATAACCATCTTCCATATTTACTTTTGAAATCAAACCGAAGCAGTGCTTTGAACATTGCTAAAACTTCTTTGCGCATAAACCAAATAACAACTATTGCAGTTCCAACATGTAACATTATATCAAAGAAAATTGGAACATCAATGGAGAAGAATTGTTGCGCAATCACCAAATGTCCTGAACTAGAAACAGGCAACCATTCAGTCAAACCTTGTAAGACGCCTAAAAATATTGCTTGGATTATACTAACCATATAATTTATAATTCAAGACAGTTAAATAATTTTTGAGAGTATAACCTATGAAAATACGTAAAGCAAAAACATCTGACTTAAGCGAAATTCAAGCAATTAGCAAGAAATACAAATTTGAACCAGACAGGGATTGGAGCGGTCTGATTCAAGATAAAGATAAAGAATTTTTTGTAGTTGTTGAAGATAACAATATAATAGGTTTTACAGGTCTTATACATTTTAATTGGAACAACACATTACAAATATCAAATATTTTTATTCTTCCAAACTATCGTAAAAAAGGTATTGGATTACAATTAGTTAATTATTTATTAGACAAAGCAAAAAAAACAAAATACCGTTGCTTAATTGCAGAAGCACCATCTACAAGTTTAGTTGTAAAATTATACAAAAAAGCAGGGTTTAGAAAATGTGGATACAATGACAGATATTATTACAACAATACCAAAATAATTGCTTATTGGATGTCTTATGATTTGAAATAAATTAAGCGAACTTATTTATATTCATAACTCTTTATATATTTAGAATGGAAGTTCTTCGGAAGTTAGAAACTGAATTACAAATTCGGGGTATAAGCAAGCAGACAATCTCAACATACTCCCTTCATTGCAGGAAGTTTCTAGAATTTATCCAAAAGGACTCCATAGATATTACTGAAGAAGATGTAAAATCATATCTTGCTGAAAAAATGGGGCAAGATGCAGCTCCACGTTCAGTTGCGCTAACAAAAGCAGCAATAACATTCATGACTAATGAGATTTTAGGCAAATCAATTAAGATAAAAACTCCAAAAATTCCACGCTCAGTTCCAGAAGTCCTAAGCAAAGAAGAAATCAAATTGCTTTTAGAAAATGCAAAAAGCGATAAGCACAAACTTATTATCGAACTGCTTTACTCATCAGGTTTAAGACTTAGCGAACTAATTAATTTGAAACTTGAAGAACTTGAGCTAGATAAAAGACATGGTTGGGTTCGTGGTGGAAAAGGTGGAAAAGACCGAATGATAATTCTTTCTGAAGCAGTTGTTGAACATATCAGACAGTTCTGTGGTGATCGCAGAACAGGTTATCTTATCTCTGGCAGAGGTGAACAACTTTCTCGGCGCGCTGTACAAAAAGCTCTTGATGAAATTGCTAAGCGAGCAAAACTTACAAAGAAAGTTCATCCACATATGATGCGACATAGTTTTGCAACACATTTGTTAGAAGCAGGAACTGATATAAGAAACATCCAAGTCTTATTAGGACATGCAGACCTTAGCACAACTCAGATTTACACACAAGTTTCTAATAAAGAACTTAAGAAAATTCAAAGCCCTATGGATAATCTTTAGGCAACAGAATTAGTGTCTTTGATTCTATAGAAAACAGTCTTATCAACCATGCGCTTGCTAAGGAATCCCCAATCGTGCAACTTGTTTAACTTTAACGAACCATTTGAGCGAGAGATGTGAAACTGTTCAGCCAAACTTTGTGCGTCAATCTCTTTGTTCTTTTGAATGATTTTGATTATTTCTTTTTCTTGGTCGCTCATATGAGGGTCAGCAATTACTCGCTGAACAATTTGTGATGGAGTTTCTTTCTTGTCGCTTTTGCTTGTTTTCTTTCTCTTAGAAACTTGTGCTTCATCTAAATAATCTAAAGGAATTTCTTGAGCGTTCCGAATAACTTTAATTCGTCGTTCTTCAAGTTTGACAATCCGGTCGTCAAAACCGTCAAGTTTCTTTTCAAAGCGTTTAATTGTCTCATTGGTTGTTACGAGGAGCTGTTCGTTGATGACCTTTGCTTGAGTAAGAGGATGAGCTTGCAAATCTTTGTATACTGCTTCCCAATCTGCTAGAATCATCTGTGCTTTCAAGTTCTGTTTAGTCTCAGGACTAGCAAACACAGTCTTTAGTCTTGAAAATATGCCCTTTTTACGTTTAGCCATCAGGTTGCCTGTTTTTAACACTTGTTCAACATACACAAACACGTGTTTAACAAGAATTTAACTCGTTAGTCACTTATATAATTTATGTTCAACAGCAGTTAATCATCTGGTTAACCAAATAAACTGTTATTAATTAAGCACAAAATACAGGTAATGAGCTTTGATATGTATAAAAGAAACGATAATGCTATCTGGATGGTGCTAGAGGGCATAGATGGATGTGGTAAGACTTCTGTAGGAAGAGAAGTAGTTGAGCGCCTCACAGCACAAGACAAAAGTGTAGATTTCCTATTTGAACCATCAGATTTACCTATAGGTAGATTAATAAGACAATATAATAAGGGAGACTACGAAGTAACACTAAATAGTGTGGAATACTTTCTTATGTTTACAGCAGATCGGATCATGCAAATGAGAACAAATATTATTCCTGGTCTTAATAATGGTGTAAATAAAATAGAAGATAGACATGTATATGCTAGTATAGCTTACCAAGGAGGAGAGGATCTTAGTATCGATGATATGCTAAGTATACATTCTTTTCTAAGTGAGAGTAGACCTAACAAATGTGTGATTATTGATGCTCCGCCAGAAGTTACGCTTAATAGAGCACATTCAAGAGGAGAAAAATTAGAAGTATTTGAAACTAACCCTTTCCTTACTAAAGTGAGAGCAAACTACTTAGAACTAGCTAGAAGAAAAGATCTTTTCCCAGAAATAGAAGTTATAGATGGAACTGCTTCATTTGAAGAAGTAACTCAAAACGTATTATCTATATACAAGAGATTAGAGAAGTAATTAAACTCCAGAGGGTAGGGTTAAGATAGTAAAAGTGAGGTAAAACAGCTACTTTTTCTTATAATGTTTAGTTGGAGTTGATTTAGCTCTGAAAACATAGAAATAAAATATTATAGCAATAGTGATAGGGACAATTAACCAAACCAAACTTAATCCTTCTTTTTCACCTTTGGCCTTAAAAAATGAGGATAAAAGCTCCTCATAGTCATCTAAATAATATACATACTTCTTAAACAAACCAAGCTCAACTACATCTATATTAATATCAGAAGTAACTAAAGACCTACCTGCTTCACCTTGGATTTGAGCAGAATAATCACCAAATTCTTCAAAAGGTGAGACTTTAACCGCAACTTCCTGAGCTTCAGAAGGTTTTAGATAAAATTCAATAGGATATATAGTTACAAAGTCTGTTCCTTCTGAAACAGAAAGGTTTACCTTAATTCTAACTACATCTATATTAGTTACAATGTAAGTTAGAATCTTTTCCTCATTTAAAGTGAGTGTTAAATCATTAGTTTCAGGTGTAATTATGAATTCAGGTGTGCTAAAGTGTGGTGCACTAGCTACTTCTGTAGTTGCAGTACATTGTTCACTTACACATTCATATCCATCTTCGCACCCACAATCAGAACAACACGTAGTATCTTCTCCATAACTACATATACTATCACCACACGAGGGAGCACCAACACCAATACGCACCTCACCTGTGTTATATGTAGTTGTAGGAACATTATATGAATTCATTAGAAAAACAATAGATATAATGGCAATAACATAAATAGGAAAAAATTTCTTTATTTTAGTACGAGTTGCATGTTTCATCATTAAGTTCGCCTTACTGGCTGCTGAACACTATACTTCTTTCGCATGAAATACAATATAATTGCAAATACAATTACGCAAGCTCCAACAACTACACCTATAAGCATATACATATTCATTGGCTTCTTAATAGTGAGAATAAACTCTGAAGTAGCGGTTTTATCTAAATAATATAATGTAACAGTGCCGCTATGCTCACCAATCTCAAGGTCCTCTGTCTCAAGATAACCTGTAAAAGTTTCAGTATTCCATTCAGGCATTATCTCTGTCTTAGTCTTAATTATTTGATCATATAAACTAATTTCTGCATAAACATTAGCTATTGGTTCATTCCACTTACTTTCGGCAATAATATCAACTCTTGCTCTTCTGCCTTGCGAAACTTCTTCTGATACAACATCTAGAATATTAATTAATATATCACCAATACGAAAGTGAGTCTCAGCAGATGTTGAGCCACCTTCAAAATTAACATTCACAGTCGCAGTATACTCTCCAACAGTTTTATCTGTTGTGTCCCACTCAATAACCTTAGAAACTGCTCCTTTTGATACAATATTATCAAAACTTATTGGGATTATATCAGTTATACTATTACCTAATATATTCACGGTGCCTTGCGAAACCACTACATTTTCTGTTCCATCATTTACAATATTTATTGTTACAGGGACCATTTCGCCAAGTTTTACATTTTTAGCGCTAATTGTTGCTTGTAAATACTCTCCAGGATAAGGAACCTTAACTGCAATAAAAGAGCGCACTGCAGCAGATACAACAAACCCTGCTCCGTCTGGAGGATCTTCTCTAACTTTAAAAAACAATTTATTAATACCAGGTTCCATTGTCTGAGGTAAGGTTAATGAGAAACTAACATCTTTATACTCTCCTGCTGCTAAATCTAACTTCTGTTCAATAGGAGATATATAATTAGTTGCGTCATCTTCTACTTCTACAATTACTGAAACAGGAGCATCTTTTGTATTCCTAACTGTAAATGTTATATCTGTGCTTAAACTTGGTTCAAAATCCATTTCTTGCTTAGCAGGTCTAACTCCAATTGCAGTTACATTTGATACTAGCAAAATTAAAGCTAACACTAGCAAAATCTTTATACGCATAAAATTAGAGACTGTTAGAATATTAAAACTTAGTGTTCTTTTTATAAAGTAGTTCCAGTAAATTCAACAGCTGATGTAAAATTACCTACATTCATATCAACAGGTATAAACATTTGTATAGTTACATTAACCGCACGTTGATTTGAATATTCTAAACTTGTACAAACGGTTTGGTCTGAACCTTGTTCATCAAAGTGAGTTAAAGCTCCTGTTAAAGTTCCATTACAACCATCTGTAGTTGTTTCGTTTACTGCGCCCCATGTAAATTCTCCATCAGTAGTGCATTGATCTGTACAATAAATAAGAGGATTTGTATATGCAGAGATATTAGAAGAATTTGCTGCATCTATACCTAAGGAAATATCAACGTTTCCTATATTCTGAACAACAAACCAGCTTGGGAAAATACCTGCAGAACATTCAGAAGGAGAGCCTGTTTGATTTGAACTAATATTAAGACCACCAAAACCCGGAACACAAGTTCCAAAGTCAATTAAATCATAACTTATATTAATTGAAACTTCTGAAGAAATATTTACTCTTGTAGAACCATTAACAGATGATGCAAAGCCAGTTATACCTTTATCGGATAAAAATAATGTGCCTGTCAAAACAACTAAAACTGCAAATAAAATGATTAGATTCGCTTGCTCACTTATTACTTTATTTATACCTTTTTTCTTATTTTTTATTGCTCTCTTCCTATTGATTCGCGCTCTCTTCGGCATTATCTCCTCCTGTTGCTTCTGAAGCAGCTCCAATATTTATATTCACCTTTCCACCTTCAAAGGTCTCGCTTTGTGTGTTTTCTATTTCTGTATCTGAATCAAACATAAAAAAATATGTAAATAGTACTGCTCCTATGACTATCACTAGCATTACGCCAGCTACTACTTTATTCATAATGTATATTGCCTCTCTTTTATATAAAAGTTTTGAAACCTACTGCCAGTAATAGTTATTGAAAATCAAAGATTTGCAATTCCGCAACTTGCTTAGCAATTGGCGTTATTCGCAAGCCGCACCAGTACTTACTGCTTTAAACGTAATAGAATTATTATATTCTCCAGCTGCTTGGTATGGTGGAATATCTAACCAGAATCGATGGTAAAGGGTGCTATTTCTATTTATTCCTATAGCATATTTAGCAAAAGCATCAGGTATAACTGTTGAATTCATAAATTCATATGGGTCTTGATGTGTTTCATTTGTAAATGTATAATTATCTCTTCCTATTGTTTCCACACCAGAAGTTAATAATGTTGCATTAATACAAAAGTCTAAATTTACACTATTGTTAGGTGCTGTATATATATATGCACTTGAATTTCCTGTTGCATTATAATTTGTTGTAGCATTATTATCATCAGTACCAGGTAATAGCTCTCCAAACTGAATAGTAGATAAGTTATTTGCTTGAATTGCAACGTTTGTAGTTATAGAAACATTAGAAACAGCACTTATTTGTGCAGATGTTGCTGCAAAACCTGTTATACCAACTGAAGATTGTAGTGCAACAACACTAAATATAATAAATAATACACTTATAGTTAAACCAATAATTTTTGTCCGTTTCTTATTTGTATTATGAATAATATTTTTATGGTCTTCATGTAAACTACCTAAATAGCGTTTAAATGTATTTATGTCACGTATAATTTTATTTCTCTGTAAAACTAATGAATTATATTCAACAGCAAGGACTGAATCTCCTGCTTCTTGATATTTATTATAAAGTTCTTGCATTTGTTCATTAAGTTGAGACCGTTGTTTTTCAAGAGTAGATATTCGATTCATTACACTGTTTTGTTCTAAATGAATGTGATTATTTTGCATTTACAACCTCCTTTATCTCAAAACTACAATCCCATTTTTGTAAAAATTTTACAATATCAAAATATTCTTTTACAGAAACTAAAATAACTGACCTTGCTAAGTATTTTGCATTTGTTTGTTTTAATATACCTAATTTTTTACCTCTGCCTTTTAATTCATATAAAAATCTAACTTTCTTAGAACCTTTTAATTTTGATGAGTTAAATATGAAAAGCTTATGCGTTGCTTGTGATTTTGGGACTCTTTTTATAATTTTATAACTGCAGCTCCATTTATTAAAAAAATATTTAATATGTGCAATACTTCCTGCAGGAACTTCAAGCAAAGACTTTGTAAGAAATAATGAATTTGTATCTATTAATACACCTAATTTATTTCCACGACCTCTTAATTCATAAAAAAAACGGACAATATCAGTACTAGATAGATGTTTTGTAGAATAATGAATTATATATCTATCTTTAGTAATACTCATATGTTAAGTAAGTTAACGTAATAATATATAACTATATTGATTTTTATTTACAAATTTACAAATCAACCAATAGAGAGCTTGAAAATCTTTAATTTTCAATAATAATATTGATATAAATCTTTTATATATTTAATGTTAAGTAAGTTAACAAAGGTATAACTGGCTTATGTTAAGTAAGTTAACAAAATGTATTTTGAGTAATTTGATTATATAATATATGTTAAGTAAGTTAACACTAAAGCTTTGGTCTAAATTGTTGTGGATTTTGTGGTTGAGGTAAATATGGTTGTGTTGGTTGCTGTGGAGGTTGTGGTGGTCTTTGTGGTGGAGGTATTGGTGGTTGAATTGGTGGTCTTGATCTATTACTCTGCCATTGGTTCATCATTCTTTGTTTTTTATCATCAACGTGTTTCTTGCTTTTTCTTTTTAAGAAAATTATAGTTAGTATTAAAACAAATACGCCACTAATCAAAAGAATAATTGGAACATAATCGTATCCTTCTCCTTCACATTTAACAAGAAGCGTAAATGGTGCTGCAACAGACATACCAACTGAAGAACCGCTGCCTTCTAATTCACTAGGCATTGCTGGAGAAGCTAGCACTTGCCCTTTATACGTTTCTTCAAGAACATCACATTCATATTTACATAAAATAAATGGAATAGTACATTTTTTTGTTCGTAAATCTGGAGTTTTATAACATATTTGTGCATTAAGTGCCTCATCTTTACCTGTGCCTGCTGGAACAAAAACAGAATCTGATGAAGTAACAAATTCAGATATTTTACCTTCTGCATCTAAAGCAATCTCTGAATCAATCTCAAAAGGATTATATACACCATAAATTACACAAAGATTTTGATTTGAACCAACAATATCAGACTCCATTCCATAAACTAAACCTACTCCTGGAGAAGCAGCAATAGATGGTGTAATTATCTGAACTAACAGCACTAATGCTATTAAATATTTCATAATTTTTTTTACATTTATATTATTTAACGCAATTGGTCTTTTACTAATAGATTTACACATCAGGATTTTCTCCTGCTTCTATTGCTTTAAATGTAATGTTATTCATATAATCTCCTACTGCTTGGAAACTTGGAACAGTAATATAAAACTTAAAGAAAACAGTATTATTTTGGTTTATATTTGTAGCAACCATATTATCACTACAAGTTGTAGATAAGCTTCTATTATATTCAGAAGGAACAGTATTATCTGAAGTGCTATTTGCAAATTTCTGGTTAGCTAAAGCAATCTCTTCTGCACCACTCTTCAAACTATCATTTGCAGATAAACAAATATCAACAGATGTTCCATTTGCTTCAGTTATATTAATATAATATTCTGTGCCTGCAGTTAGATTATTGCCCTCTGCAGGTTTCTCTTCTATATTAGGAACTACTTCATTCCAAACAATACCATCATCAAAACCAACTAATTGTAATGCAATTGATTTATTTGTAACATCAAACACAAAAATATCTGATGCATTTTCATTACCATAACTATCATTTGCATAAACTCTCCAACCAAGATTATTACCACCAACACCTTGTAATGTTATTGTATAATTAGATTCGTTTTGAGTTCCACTAAATGGAACAAACGTATGATTAACCCACGAACCAGTATTATTTGTTGCGAAAATATAATTTTCTAAACCTATATCAAATACTTCACTTTCTGTCCAGGTTACATTAAATTCAATATTAGAATCAACATATGCAATACTCATATTTGTATTATTAGCAGTATATTGTGGTGCTTGATTATCAATATGAACTGTAGTTTCTGAAACAAAATAAGTAGAATCATCAGAACTATCATTTACTTTACATCTAAATCCAACAAAGCTTGCATTATTATATGTTGAAATATTCCATGTATAATTTCCTTGCTCTAATGATGAAGCAATTTCTACCCAGCTTTCACTGATATTCTCTTCAATTGTATATGTAAGATCATCATTATCTGCATCTGTAGCACCTGTGCAATTTAGAACAATTGTTTCATTCCATCCACCCCATGTTCCTTCTGTTGGTGTAAATGTTGTTGGTGGACCAGGTATGGTATTATTAACAACCAAACTTCCTGAAACAGTTGTTGTTCCATCTTCAATTAAATCATTTGGATTAACTGCAACTGTCCAAACATCATCCCTATATGTTTCATTTGAAGCTAAAATTGTTGGTGCATGTCCATCAATTCCTGCTTGATAATTTGCTTGTATCTGTTCTTCAGATAAACTTCTATTATATATTCGCACATCATCTACCCAACCATTCCATCCAGCAAATCCTCCTTTTGTTGAGCCACCAATAATCAAATCAGATATACCTGTATAACTTATAGAAGAAACTGCTGAAGAATCTATAAAAGTTCCATTTACATAAAGTATAGAATCTGTTCCATTATAAATTCCAACAAAATGATACCAAGAACTATCTTCAATAACTTCTGTTAATGTTGTTGTACCTACGCCATTACTGACACCCCATTGAAGTGTATTTGATGGAGTATCTGTACGAACTTTATAACCTACAACTCCGCTTGGATTTGAAGAATCTCCTTTTTGCAATACAAAATCATCATGCAATGCTTCTGCTTTAATCCACATCTCAACAGTTAAATCTTGTAGTTCAAAAGTATCATCTCCTTCATCACTTAAATTAATATAATTACTAGCGCCATCAAATTCATATGCTCCACCAATTTGTCCGCTTGACGTCCACTCTGGATCGCCAATTAAAGTTCCATTATTTTCAACAACAGAATAATCTTTAATCATAGATCCAATTCTATCAGATTGATTTGAATCAAAAGGCATATTCAAAATAGCAATTGAACTTGAATTAATTCTCCAATCAGTTATATTGTAAACTTGATCATTATCACCATCAGAATCTGTAAAGAAGAATGTTAAATTATCTGAGCTTCTATTATTCAAACCACTTGCATTTAAAACAAGGTTACTAACTGTTGGATTTGTGTTTTCAGTAAAATTACTTGGTTCTGTAGCAGTTTGATTTTCATAACCATCACTTGTAATTACATTCCAGAAATATTCTGTTCCATCTACTGTTGCGCAAGCATCACTTTCTGTATCAGTTATTTCTCCTGAACAAGTAAACGGATCTGCTATAACATCAGATGTATCAATATACCAATAATATGTTATTGTATCTCCTTCTGCATCTGCGCCACCAGCAGTCCAAGATATATTATGTGAATTCCATCCAACTCTTGAATCATTTGCAGGTACAAGAGAGGTTGGTGCGGGAGGTTTAGTATTTTCTGTGAAATTATAATTAGTTGTATTTACTTCAGAGCCAGCAGTATTATTTGCATGAACAGTAAAATTATAATATGCACCATCTGTTGTTGTCTTAGTAATATTACAGAAAACCTCTGTTCCAGTACCAATCATTGTCATTGTTTCATTAACATCATTCCACTCAAGTGTGCAATTATCAACATCAGAATATGTTGAATTTACAGAAACATTAATTACAACAGAATTTGCAATTTGTCTTGAATTATTTTCAGGTGTTGGTGCAGTAAAATTAATAACAATTTCATCGAACAAACAGTTATTAGAATTACATGTATATGTTTCATTACATTGAGTATCTGTATTACAATCATACCATGTTCCCAAATTACAAAAGTCATTATCTCCATCAACATCAACATCTGCTGAGACATATGCATTATCATAACAAGTTGAATCATTTACACAATCATTTGAATCAGAACAACAAGCATCATCTGAAGCATCTGTAGAATATCCATTATCCATTGATGCGTGCGCTAATTTTGCTAATCTATTTTCAGAACCATCTTCACAACAAGCTGCTGCAGAAGTTTCTCCACCAAGGTTCCAATAACTTGGACTTGAACCTTTTATACAATCACATGCATCTTCAAGTGTATCTCCATCGTCATTGTATGTACAATCTGCACTAACATATGCATTAACCCCATCACATGCACTAGGACTTTTTTCATCTGAACTAGCAGGTGCACCACAAACATCTTCACAATTATTATCATCACCAATATTACCTGCATCGCATGCATCACAAACATTATCATCTTCATCACATCTTTGTGTGCCAGGTGTCCAAACTAAATCAGAAACATCATCACAATAATAATCTTTATTTCCACCACATACATCTGCTTCAGTGCTTGTAGTTGTTCCTGTACCTGGTGAACTAGCATCATTATTTAAATCTGAAGCATATCCGGTTAAACAATTTTGGAAACTTGATCCACCACAAAGACCTGTTGCAATATAACCAATTCCTCCAGCTCCAACATCCGGATCACACTCATCTTGCCAAGTTGCAAGTGCACAATCTGCTACAAGTCGTGGAACAGAAGATTCATTAGCAACCTCATCATCATCACAATAATATGCTAAAGCAGTGTTATTGTATGTACAAGCTCCACCATCTACACCATCATATGCATTAGCATTACCTGAACAGTTTGTTGCAATTGTTACATTATTTTCACATGTATCTTCTTCACAAAATCCTGCTACACACACGCCATCTGTACAATCAGTTCCTGCTGAACAACCACATGGATCGGGTTTTGTTGTCTTCCAAGTATCATCAGAATTACAATATTTTCCCTCAACTGCAGTACACGTTGTATTCAAGTAATCTGTATCCCATGTGTACACTGCATTCGCAGTAAGACCACAACTATAAATTTGACCATTACTTACAATAAATGATCCACTTGTTGCTGCGTCTGCAACTTCAGATCCATCAATACATGCACTTCTACCTGCTCCAGAATCTTGCTCAAAATCATCGCTTGTTGAATCATCACCACAACATTTTTCATTGTCTCCTGCAGCTGCACCATTTGCTAACCATGTATATGCAGTACAATCTGTTGCAGTTGACTCACATCTAGCCTGACTTGTATCTCTATCATAATCAATACCTGCTGCACCGCCATCATCACATGCAACACTTTCCCAAATTGTTGTAGCATCTGTACAACAAGTAGAATTACCTTCTGCACATGAAGTTGCGTTTGATGTATAATCCCATCCATCTGCATCTGCATCACAAGCATCAGTCTCATTAAAATAACATGTTGTTCCAGCCCAGCAAGATATATTTCCATCTTGCCACGTGCTATTATCACAAGTAACGGGCTCTGCTTGACTAGATATACCTGAACATCCTGTTGCTGAGCAAGAATTAGACTCCTCTAATGACCCACCATTATCATAATAACAAGCACCACCTGAAACGGTTCCTGGATCAAGACAAGCTGTATTTGCTAAATCCCAACCTAAATCATTATCACAATTATCATTCGAAGTATCATAATAACATTTATCTGTATCATCATCATAACACCAAGCATTATCATCATCAATGTTACTGTTCTCACATGCAGCCCACGCAATTGCACCGGGTCCATCATCACTTGCACCATCTGTGCAACCCGCAGGTAAGCAAGATTCTGTTCCATAATAACACAGACTTCCTACAATATCTGAACTTCCATCTGCATCACCATAACATGCTGCATCTGTTGTATAATCCCAAGCATCTCCATTAGTATTACATCCATCTACACTATAATGACAAGTATCTGAAGTAAATACAGAACAATTCAAGTTATCTGTTGACAAAGTATAACCTTCATCACAAGATGTACCAAATGATGCTGAAGTAATATCACATCCTCCTTCATCACAATCATTACTTCTATCTGCATCAGAATTCTCTACATCATAATAACATAAATCATCTGAAGAACCTGCACCTTCTGCACTTACATCTCCTGCTGCATTAGAACAATCTTGTCTATCAAAGTTAGTTGCAGATGAATCTCCCCATCCATAGGTTCCTTCACAAGAATCTCCAGATTGGTAATAACAATATCCTGTATCTCCTGAATCAAAACAATAATCATTACTACCTGTCTGACTTTGTGTCTCACAAACGGCCCATGTAATGGCTGCATAAATAGTTGTATCTTGATTCAAATCACAACCTGTTCCAGTACATGTATATGAACCACCTAAACCATCATTATAACAAGAGTTTCCTGAATTAGTCCCGTTTCTACAAGTATCTCCATTAGTTACACCTGCAGCACCACAAGTATCACACTCATATTGATCTAAAGCCGTATTGCTGGAATAACTACAACCTGCAGCACCACACGCATCAGTATAATAACAAGTCTCTGCCGCACCAGGTGTGTGTGTTGAATTACAATTTCCACCATCATTATCATCTACACAATTATCAAAACAAGTTTCATTATCATCTCCCCAGCCATCTTCCGTACAAGCAACATTCCAAAAACAAGTATTTCCTGTATCTTCATGTTGATAACCTGAAGCACAAGTTGTACAAGTTGTTGTATTAATGGTTGTATCTACACTTGCTGCACAACTCGCTGAACAAGTATTACATGTCTGGCCACTTACTGAACCACTACTTGGACTTTCCTCATCACAAGCAGCGTCAGCACCACAACCCGATTCACACTCATTATCTGGTGTATACGAACCCCAATCAGCTGCAATCTCTGTATTTAAAGTTGAACAATTTACACAACTGCCGGGATCATCACCTGCATCAGTTTCATCACATCTTGTTTTGTTAACGCTTCCAATAGTATCTGCACTCCAATTTCCTTCTGAAACATCATCACAATAATATGCATTTGTTCCAGCACCACAAACGTCAGTTTCAGTTCCACAAACGGCTGGAGCACTAGCACCATCTGAATCAGAACCAAATTCATAACAACAATCAGAATTACTTGTATTTCCACAAACACCCATAACAAAATATCCAATAGTACCTGCACTATCACTAACATTTAAATCACAAGAATCACCATAACTCGCATCACTACAATCATATCTAAATCCATCTGACCAAAGTGATGCATCCGCAACCTCATCTTTATCACATATAGCACTTATCTTTGCATTATTATATGCACAAATTCCTCCACTTACTCCATCATATGCATTTCCATCATCAGAACAATTACTTTCAGTAATAGAATAATCTAAACAAGAATCTCTACAAGTTCCATCCACACATAATCCTGAATCACATTCACTTCCAGTTGAACATGAAACTTCACAGCAATCAAGAACTACATTAATCTGGGGGTGCGTAGTTAAATTAACATCTCCAACAGTGCTATTAATACAAGTAGCACTACAATTAGCAGTTACATTTATTTCATGGCTAGTATTGGCAGTAATAATCTGCAAATAATAACCTGTAGATATGCTAGTTGTGGTGGTCCAACTTATTGAAAGATTCACATTAGTTATATTAACATCAATTACAATTGGAATAACACTTCCTGAACCATTAAGCACATAACCATCTTGTGCATAAGGTATACCTGGTGGTGGATCATATGCCCATGCAGTTGCATTGCCAAATTCAAATTTTAAAGCAGCATAACCTGCCTTATGCATGAAATTATCAAAACTAGCTGTTCCTAAACAAAAATAATCTTCAACTAAAAATTTTACAGGCTTAAATGAATCTTCAGCAGCTAATTCTGAATAAAGTTTTTCTGTTCCAAATTCATCAATTAATTTAATTTGATTATTAATTGGAATACCATCACATTTCAAATCTAAGAATTTCATTTCATCAAGAGTATTATCCAAATCATTAATCATTTCTGTCCAAGTAGCATTTGGAGAAGTTATGGTAAGATTTGATGTTCCGTTTGTATTAAACAAAACTTTCCAAGTTTCCTCATCACGTAAATAGGTATATATATTCAAAACTTCAATGCTAACTTCTATCTCAAAAGTTTGGTTTGAGAGATGAGGTGTAATCCATTCAAGATAATCAATAAAATTATCTCCATCTTTATCTTCAAATTTTAAAGCAATCTCTGGATCATTTGTAACATCTGTTCTAATTCCTTCAATATACCAAAATAACTTTATTTTATCTTGTGCTGAATTTGGGATTGTTGTATATGTTTTAATGTTTTCATAAGGAACATCTGAAAACACTATAACCTTTTTTTTATCTAAACTAATATCTTCTTCTTCAATTTCAGGTGGTGGAGTTTCATAAACAATATCAAAATTCTTAATTGTATCTGGGACAATAATTTCTTTACCTAATTCTGTAGGAGTAATTGAAACCGCATTAGTTACATCTTGATTAGATTCAATATTTATAATTTTAATATTTTGAGCATAATCTGGAAGAACTATTTTCTCTGAAACATCTATTACAAATGATGATTCTTCAGCTACTCTAATTTGACTAATCCACTCTGCAGGTTTATTAATCTCAACAGAACTATTAATTTCCACATCAACAAAATTAGCAGGCTGTTCACCCACAGTAAAACCTGTCGGACTATAAGAATTTAGAGACATTACGAACACAAAAAATATCAATATAAATATTATAAGAAAGTCGTCCCTGCGCCTTAAATTCACTGGAGCTAATCGCATTTGAGAAGAATGCCTCCCTTATTTTTCTTGAATTTTATATCTGTACCTTTCTTTATACCTTCATATTCTGCGATTTTTTTAGGTATAGTTATGACTAATTGCCCATTAGGTAGCTTCTGTACTTTCACCATCTTTGAACATAATTGAGGTAAAAAACCTCTGATTTTGTTTTGTGCTTAAAATACTATTAATTCTAATATTAAAACTAATAGTATTTAAAGATTTAGTATTTATTCATTTAATTAAATAATAAAAATAACATTCTCAAAAGATATGTATGTGTTTTTTCTCTTTTTTCTCTTTCTTAAGTTTGAATCCATATGCCAAAATAACAAATAATGCAAAAGCAACAACAACATAGGACATTGGTTCTGTATTATCAACAAAACTTAAAATATCAATTTTTTTGCTTTCTTCATTTTCTATAGTTTCTTTATCTTTAAGTTCATCTCTGGTTCTTTCACCATCTGAAGTAATATGAACATTAATCGCTGGACGGGATACAGTATTTACTGCAGTAGTTTTTATTATTCCAGTATAACCCTCATACCTTGCTTTTATTTCAATAATATCTCCTGGCGAAGCAGTAATTGTCTTAACATAATAATTTGTATAATCATTAGAGTTAACTGTATATGTCACCCAATCAGAACTTGTATTTAGATTAGTAATTATAATTTTAACATCAGCAGGTACAGGTTCATCATCAATAAAAATATAACCTTCTACAACATAAAGCGCGTTAGTAGAAGTCATTCTGCTACCTGAAGAACCTCCTGGAGAAATCGTAGGAGTATCTGATTCAGCGAGAATTGTAGTTAAAATTACAGTCATATTACCCCCAACTGTTTCAGTTACAGTTCCAGAACGAATAGTATCATCAGCATAAACATAAATAGAATCTCCTGCAGAATATGAAAAAGCAGTTGCCCATTCACCAACTTCATTGGTTGATGTAGTTGCAGAATAACTGCTCTCTAAATTAGTTACTTGAACAGAAGCGCCAGAAGAAGCAGAGCCATCTAAATTTTTAACAGCACCAGTTAAAATAGAACCTGGACCAACTGCAGAAGAAGCAATCGGTAATAATAACATAATTACTATTATGCTTAAAAATAAATTTATTTTCATGGTATATACGTCCAATTACAACCTACATCAGAAGCAATCTCTAGCCAATAACCGATACCAGGTGTAAAGTTACTAAATTGGGTTGTAAAATTTGTGGAATTTGTTGAGACTTCATAAGCCTGAGTAGTATAATTCCATCTATAAACATAAGATACAAAACCTTCGCAGTCTGTATTATTTAATGCCTCAATAATGGTTTCGGTTCTATTTGAAAACCAAGAAACCATATTTAGACCGCTATCACCTGAAAATAAAAGCTCCGCAGTATAATTTTCTTGATGTGTATATGGGATAGTTAGATTAAACTCTGAACTTGAGTTAATCCAATAAGAATTACCGGGTTCTATCTTTTTTACACCATTTGACCAGCTATTTCCATAAACTCCTGCATTATATGGTGCAATTACATCACCATTCGCCAATTTAGAATAATTTAGCACTTGTATGGCAGTAATATTATTATCTGAAAAAATCCGTCCTAAACGTCCTTTTTTAATATAATTATTAACAGCTTGAGGAATAGTTATCAAATTCCATCCAGTATAACTTGCAGTTGTAGCATTTGATATAGTTATATTAATATACTGGCAATCTGGGTCTGATACGCCTTTTTTATAATTTCCTGCATTTGCAGGGTAATAAAAATCTGGGCAAATTCCATCATCATCTCCTTGTGTATATGTTACGCCACATATTTTTACTTTATTATATGCTTCAGAAGGAGTAATAAATAACAAAAATACACAACAAAACACTGCCAGCAACATAATCTTCTTGAACATAATATAAATAAGTTGAAATTATATATATAATTATCTCTCTAAAAAAACAAATAGTTTAAGATTACATAATTTATAGAACACCGTTTAGTTATTGCAAATGAATTTGCAAGCCCGCTATTGTCTGTAATAGCGGTAATCTTTTAAATCCTCACTGAGGCAGAATACTATACAAAATAATCACTAGTGCAAACTAAAAATGGTAGACCAAGATGATATATTAGTACCTGTTTCAAAGAAAGTTCAGGTAAAACGAGTAAAACAACCGGTTCAGCAACAAGAAATTCTTCCTACTCCGATCCCTCAAAATACAGTAAATTTTACTACACCCGTTGCGCCAATTACTCCGATTACACCTGCGATTCATACTACAATAGCACCACAACCACAGGTTCCGATTCAGCAACCTCCACAATTTAGTCTAGAAGATTATCTTAATGATCCTACTATTTCCAATGACGCTCCGTTTTTAGAACCGATGATTATTGGTGAAATTATAAAAAATGATAAAATAAATCAAGATTTATTTTCTGGTGAAGGAATAAGAATTAGACATTTTAATAGCGATTATGATACGATTATAAAAAAAGTAAATGGTTGGGGTAAAAAACAATATGATATTCAGATATCTAAAGCAATTGTAACTAAACAAGGTCTAAGTAACGAAATTATACGTCCTGTTGCATTAGTAAGAGGCGATAATAAACGCACAATTATAATTCAAGATCATCGTGAATTTGCTAATCTGATAGACGGTGCACTTGGCAGCTATTTAAATGAAAACAATATTAGATCTGCTAAAAAACGTTTTGATACTAAAGATCCTTTATATAAAAAAGGAGATTTTGATAAGGTTAATAACGCGCGAAAAGATCTAATTCTAAATGAGATAATTGTTCTTGAAAAAGAAATTCATGAGATATATAGCAAAGAGAATGCTGAAAAATATGTAGACAAAATTACTGCAAATATTACTGTCCCATCTCTATTACGTAAAAAACGTAAAGCTGCTTGGAAAGATATAAAAAAACTGCGCAAGTCAGATAACCTTACAGCATTAATCGATAATAATATAATTACTCTCGAAGAAGAACTTCATGAAGTATACAGCAGAGAGAATGCTGAAAAATATGTAGACAAAATTACGGTAGGTGCGGTAGATAAAGCTGATGAAAAAAGGCGACGTAAAGCTGCATATAATCAATTAAAATCATTACGTAAAGACGCATATATTGGCATATCAGACATATATCCTGAAATTAAAAAATACTCACCTTGGGCATTTCTTGCTTTACTTCTTAGTGGAACTGCAATAAACGTAGCAAAAGATGGTGTAGATGAAACAGCAAATGCGTTTAACGATATAAGTGGTGGTAGATTAGGTGAAGCATATGATCATCTTGTGGATATTTTAGGATTAGATAACGACGATCCAGATCCAACTGATCCAATTATACCCGATACTAATTATGCACCAGAAATATATGCACCTGATGAATGGGTTAAAGGAAAAGAAAATGATCCCTATAGATCTAATTCTTTCAAAATAACGGATCCAGATGGAGATCCAGTTAATGCATCGGTTATAGAAAAATTTGATCCTGCTTATGGTGATTTTGAGCTAGTGTCTGAAGGTAATGATTTGTATCATATTGAAGGTATTCCTAAGAACATATCAAATCTTTCTGAAGACAATAGAAATCTTGAATTCAGAATAGATGTAGATGATGGAAAACATTTTGTAGATAAAGATATTAAAATTCCTTTTGAACCAAAAGATATTATCCCTGATATAAATCATGCTCCAGAACCAAAAGATGATGCCGTAACACAATATAATGCTACTGAAGGTAAGGCGTTCTCTGTTAATATAGATCTTTTTGAAGATCCAGATGAAGGTGATGAATTAACTACAACATTAAAGAGCGATTCTGAATATGTAAATATCGATGGAAGTAAAGTAAATATTACTAAGCCGGGTTCATATATAATTAAAGCACACACAACAGATGGTGAATTAGAAAACGAACTTGAAATTTTAGTTAAGGTTGTTGAACCAATTCCTGAAAAAACTGCTCCAGAATTCATAATTTCAGATTTAAAATTAGAAGAAGATAAAATCCTAGAATATGATATCGAAGATATTCTAAAAGATAAAGAAGATAATCCAGAAGATATAAAATTTACTGCTTTATCACTTACTCCAGAAGTTAATGCATCTTATGTAAATGGCACACTTACAATCACTCCAAAAGAAGACTTTACTGGACCTGCTCAAATACTAATGCATGCGACAGACTTAGATAATTTAACTGCTGAAAAAATATGGAATATTAATGTAACTAAAGTATATGATCCTATGCAGATCTTGGGATTTAATCTAACTCAAGATTTAGACGATGGAAACTTTTATGATCTTGATCTTCATTTGAAATCAAAAGAAGCTAAGATTGGTAGTGTTCAAATTCGATCAGGTGAAGAATTAATTAAAGAAATTTATGCTAATTCTTATGAAGTAGATTTAGTTGAAAGAATTGACAACTCAGATAGAGCACCAACAGATAATCTACCAATTAATATAACTGCAATAAGCCAAGATAATCTAAATGTAACAATAATTAATAATTACATTAATGTCCCAAATGATATTGATCTAACTGCAAGAGTTACAGGTGAAGGAAAAGTAAAAACTGTTTCAGGTACAGCATATGGTGATGATGATAACATAACTCGTCTTAATATTAGATCTGAAATAAATAGCGAAACAATTGATGACGTTGACTTTTTCCCAAACACAAGAGAATATGAGTTCAGCCATAGTGTTAACCTATCTGGCCACGAAGGTGATGAATCAAAACATTATATAACTGCTTATGATGAATCTGGTGGAATTATAGATCTTACCAAAACCGGAGCAAATCCTAACGCAGATGCTACAATATATAATATCAGCCACACAAGAACTAGAAATGAACTGATTATTAGCTATACTGTAAAGGATACAGACAACAAAATTAATGCTGCACAAGCAGATATAGCCGGTATTGGTATTGTTCAAGCAGAAGCTGTTGATGGTACTTTTGGTGATGAAAAAGAAGAAGAAGTTCGAGTAGTGGCAGACATAACATCTCTTGACAAAGGCCAAGATGTAGATGTTGATCTAGAATCACATGGAGCTTCAGAAAGCATAAGTATAGATATTCCAAATTATGCGTCCCATGACGGCACTGAAACTTCATTAGGATACAGATCATTTAACGTAAATTCTTCATATAGTGCAGATAATAATTATAATATTACTAATATTTTCCAAAGTGTTGATGAAGGAGAAGATCAAGAAGTAAGTATAACTCAAGGTAAACAATCCTGGGCAAATACAACAATCAATGTTGCTGATAAAAGAGGTTTAGAATTTACTGTAATAAATACAATATATGATAATGTAGATCCCGCTGATCCGATTACACATGAAAATAAATTTAATGTTCCAGACCTACCTTCTATAGGTACAGAATCTGTTGAACAAGAAAAAGGTTGGTATAATATTTCTGTTCCTTTAGAAGATAAAGGATTAGCTTACAAAGAATTCAAATATAAACAAGTAAATGGTTCATGGAAGCAAGGAGAAATAGATGGCAACACTGGTAAGATAAATATTAACACAACAAATATGATTGGAAAAACTACATACATAACACAAGCAATTGATGATTGGGATACTGTAGTTGAAAAAGAAATCGAAATAGAAATTGATGCTGAAGATAAAATATATGAAACGCTATTTAAACATAGATTAAATGAGGGAAATAATGAAGACAATCATAGAACTCTTGTCAATGATTTACTTAACAATCTTGGAGATGTAACTCTTCAAGATTATTACAATGGTTTAGATTCAATTGTCAATGGTTTAAATCTAAACAAAACTGAAACAAATGATTTATTACAACACCTAGCACTAGGAGAACTTAATGCTTCTGAAGTTGCAGCTGCAAGTAACTTATATGAAATGCGACCAGATCTTGCTAACTATCCTGCATTATTCCAATGGTATTTAGAATGGGATTCAATCAAAGATAGAGCGATTAATGCAACAGATGATCAAATGATCGATAATGGAATTGACATACTTGAAGATATGGATGCAACTGAAAAGCTTATGTTAAATCTTGATCAAATACTAAGCGTAGACAATAGAGCTGCAAGAATTGGTGATTGGTTCTTTAATCAATATGCACCAAAAAAAGGTCTTGACATGTCTGATGATAAAATCGGAAGATTTGGATTTTATTATCCTGCAGTATTTGATGGATTTAAAGTTGATAATTCAACATTTGATTATATTCCAAAACAACTTGAGTTTTTCGAAGATGCATACGACAGCTTATCTAATTTAGCAGAATCCGGTGTAGCAATACCTTATGTAATTAGACCTTGGATTTCATTATCTCCAAATATAAATATGAATAGAGAGGAAGTATTTATTCCAATTAATACCACATTTAATGGTTATGAATGGGCAAAAGAAAAATTTGAAGAATGGGATGTATATGATCAAGTTGTTGGTAAATCAATACATAATGGTCTTTCTGATTGGTTAGTACATGTTGATGAAAAATCAGATCAGTCTGGTGATGTAAGACAAAGTAGAATTGAAAATTGGTCTCTTATTTATGATACAATAGATAAATTAGAACAAGAAAAATATGATATTGATTGTAATACTCAAGCTAAAGCAGAAGAATTACTTAGAGTAGTTGGTTTATGGACAGATTCTAATGGAATTATAAGAAAAACATATTCATCGGGATATATTGCTATGGGCGTAAGTTCAGCAAACCTTCCAAATCATGTTGGTGCATATGTAGTCCATAAAAATAATTCGGGTGTTTGGCAACATTGGGGAGATAAAATGCATGAGTCAATTAATAATCACTATCATAAAAACGATCCAGAAGGTCAGAGATATAGAGTAGATAGTCCTACTGGCTATATACATAATTATAAAGATTCACAATTAGCTCAAAAAGATCTTTCTCAAAACATAAGTAGTTTAGGTGCTAAAGAAGTTATGGTTCCAAATAAATTTGTTAATGTAGATGATGCTTTAAAATTCTTAAATCAAGTTAGATTGGCCTCAATTCAATATAAGGAACCTAAATTAAAAAATACATATGCAATAATTTCTTAAGAAGCAGTTATATTTAACCAACCCCTACATGTGGTGTTATCAGGGGATAAGCAACATGAATTTAAATCACCTGTTGAGTTTTCATATGTATAATATACAAAATTTGTATTATTAATTTCACTTATATTAAATATCTCATATCGTGTAGTTGTTGAGTCTACACATTGTGGTGCATCTGCTTCTGCCACACATCTACATACGCCAGAAGTACATGCATTACCAACACAACAATCTTGACCAATTGTTCCACAGTCAGATGGACAACCAAAATCGTCATGAGCACATACATTTGATCCTGAACAACATTCATAATCAATTGCATTTGGACAATCATCTAAAACTGTGCAACTTTGCATGCAATCAAGATCTGCATCTGCACCATAATCATAACATTTACCTTCTTCCCCCGAAGATTCACTATATGTACAATCCTGGCCTTTCATCTGACAAAGACCAATCTGAAGATTAGATATAACTGCTTTACCGGTTGGTGATGCAGTGGTGACATTAATTCCAATTAAACAATTACCTGCATCATCTGCAGTACAATTACTACAACTACAATCTGGAAGATATGTATTCATCCAGCTAGTAAACGTAACGGTATCTGGTGAATCTTCCTGAGTAAGGCCCGACCCGGCAGTATATTCTGGAGTATCATCATTCCCAACATCGATTGTAATTGCTTCAGACAGCTCTCCACCACCATAACTTATACTCATAATATTTAACTGTGCTACAAGAACTGAAGCATTTGGAAGAAATAACTGTGGAACAAGAATATATATTATTTCACTAAAGCCATCTGCAGTTGTTAGTGATTCTAAGAAAGTTGGTTTTATATCCAGAGACATATTATAAAATGGATCTTCTGACCAATAACCGTTATTACATGACCAATTTAGGTGGTTACTGTCAGCCCAACTTACATTTAACTGTACGTACTTTGACTCAGTTGTGCCATTATCATATGTTTTATAGTCATGTACACAAGAATTAGATGAACAATTAAACTGCGTGAGTGTATTTAATCTGTAAAGATCATTTATATCTTCAGAACAACCGCAGAACTTATTATTATTATAATCTGGCAAACATATTTGATGATCTGATACGCAATCACTATTTACATTACAAGCATCACCTGGACATGCAACAGTAGATAAACCAGAATCCGTTATTGGACATAAGTCAACATATCGTGTATTATCACAAGTTCCATCATGCTCAGTAATATTAGCTCTAATATCTGTAAGATTTGTTGAACCCCAATAGTTTTCAGACATATCAAAATAATTACATTGACTGTTATTTAATTGTCCTACGGCATTATTATAAATACGATTATCAAACATCTGATTTCCATCTCCAGCAGATCCGCCCATCAATAACATACCGTAAAATAAATTATTTGTTAAATTACTTGAAGTTAATTCATTTGGTGTAGAATCATTAATTACAATTCCATTATAATTACTAACAAACTCACTACCTCTTATACGAGCAGTATTCCCATTAATAAACAATCCTGTATTTTCTTCATTTGCACTATCATATCCACACTCGCTCAAAAAAGAATTATAATAATAAAATGATATAACATCAGATTGAACTAAGAAATTAAAATGAAAATTTGGATCATATGCAGTTATATTTGAATAATCTTTAATATACATTGATGCATTAGTACTTACATTAATAACAAATTCTCCATGCGAAGATGAATTCATTCTAATTGTATAATTATATAATTCAAATAGTATATTACCAGAAACATCTAAATCTCCTGTTAAATTACATCCATTATTTTTACATGTTTGATTAGCAGTAACTAACCAATCGCCTGAATCAGGACATCCACAATTAGTGGCAATAAAATCTACATACACAGATTCTTCTATCAGCATGTTGTATATAAACCAAATCTTACCTGCAACACCTTCGCTTAACTCAATACTTGGATAATATATATTATTTACAGCTAAACCTGTTTTAAATATCTCCTCACTCCAGTTATCTCCTAAATCTGTAGACTTAGAATATTTAATACTTGTAATTGCTGGTCCGGCAGTTATCCCATCATATTCGCTCCACATAATATACAAATAATTTTCGATACTTTTTCCCATTGACAGGCTAAGTCTGCTCCATACAAGACTTTCATCGGTACTTATTTCTACAGCATCTGCCCAGGGAGAGAGTTCGTCTGTTTTCTTTGTATAATATACATCCGCATCAGTCGAATTAAGATATATAAGATGAATTATATCATTAGTTAGTACAATCGCAGGTTCTGTACAACTATCTTCAGAATTACTAGCCGCAGATAAGCTAAGTCCATCATTATAATTAGTTGGATCATCTGGAGCAAGATAATTAGTACCCCATGTAAAACCTGAAGCATCTTGATATCTACCAACTATATAATCAACTTTTGAACCATTATCAAAAGCTAAAAATATTTTATGTTGAGTTGCTGCTGCTTTTATTGCTGCAGCAGGAAACCTTTGATCCATATCAGGAGTAACTGTTATAATTTTTTCAACTAATGCATCATTATAGGTAGGATAAGTACTTCCCCACGTGGTGCCATTATCGATACTAGTATAAATCGCTGGCTCACTATATGTAGTACTAATATTCGCCATTACTATAATATGTAAAAAGTCTTCATTAACACTATATCCTGTAGTTGATTGTCGTAAAATTGTAGGATAATACATCTGATTTGAATTTAATGGAACTAATTGTGTACTTTCAGACCATGTCCAAGCATTAGTATCTGAATCATATGTTCCTTTTATAAAATATAACTCATAATTATCATTTGTAATCGCCACATAAAGATTACCTGCTGAATCAGATGTAATTGAACCTGAATTTAAACAATTAGTTAACCCACAATTACTAATACTTGTGGTTTCGCTGTCATTATAATAGGTATTGGTTCCCCAATTAGCACCTGTATCGTTTGAGGCAATCCAAACCAAATTATTTAACGCATCCCTAAAAATTGCGTGTGTAAATTTATTATCATTAATTTCCATAGACAATATGTGCTGTTGATTAGCATGTTGTGTAGCAGAGAATGTTTCAGTAGAAGAAATATTCGTTATTGCCGCTAGAGCATTTGGGACTACAAATAGAAGTCCAAAGATCATCAAAATAAGGTAAACTTTTCTCATATGTTTTCTAGAAATGTTAATTCAATATATAATTTTCGTAATTATGTATTAAAATTATATAAAGAGAAAAAAATAAGATAAAAGAAAAAAACTATGCTGTTTGTTTTGGTTTATAGGATTTAAAGTAGTATAACAAAAATCCTATAAACGCAATTCCTAATCCGCCAAACCAAATAAATCTATTGTCTCCTTCTTCAGGTAATTCAAAAGATCCAAATTTACCTGAATCATCTAATTTTGGTTCTGCTTCTTCATCTGAATTACATTCTCTTTTTGATGTATATGGAGAATCTTCTAAGCATTCATTATTATCTGTGCAAGTTCTGGTTTGGAAACCATCAGCACAATCTACCCAATCAGTACAAGTTACATTAGCTTGGCAAGTTCCATTTAGAGGAATATTTATAAAAGGCGTTCCGCCACTGCTGCTTCCGCCTCCACCACCAGAGTTAGAACATGCACCACAATCTGCTTCACAAGATGAACAAGACTCTCCATCATCACAAGTTCCATCACCACAGTCGCCTGTAATTACAACTTCTCGCTCGCAAAGTCCATCTGTGCAAATATATCCAGGTGCACAATCTTCAGATACACCACATTGAGTAGTATAACATAATTGTTCTACACACATAAAATTATCTGGACAATCTGTATGAACTATACAACCTTCCTGTTCTACTAAACAAACGCCGCCAACTGGATCACAACCTGCTACACAATCTGCAGTAATCGAATCATAACAACCATCTCCTTGTAGTTCACAAGTTATTGTTGCTGTATCTCCATCATTACATTGTGGATAATCTACTAAATCACATTCATTTGTACAATCGTCTTGTATACATGCTCTGTTTTCACAACCATTATCACATGTGATTGGAGATACATCATAACATCCATCATCTCCATTATATAAACAAAGTTCTAAATTAGCACCATCACATAATGGATATGTTGTTGCAGTTGAATCACATTCATCTTCACATATTGCGCATGAATCACCTAAACAGCCAAATTCACAATCATCTCCAATTAAATCGTAACAACCATCTTCCTGTATTGTACATCTTTCCAAAGTTCCTTCAATATCATTACATGCCGGATAATCTACTGCATCACACTCATCTGAACAAGATCTAAGTTGTAATGTAATTGTTTCAGTATCAGAAGCATCACATCCAGCAACACTTACAGTATATTCAATAGTTATATCTTCTACAAAAGGACCAATTGTTCCACTTAAAGTAAATCCTCCATTATTATTTGTTGTATATGTTGTGCTTCCTGTATTAACACCCTCTATGTAGGATATTGTAAATTCTTGATTTGGCATTAAATCATTATTTGAGTCATAAATCCAAACAGTTACAACAAACGGATCTCCTTCATGATAGACTTCTTCATTCATTTGTAAATCAATAGAAACAGGGCATTCCTCTGGAGGAATAATTATACATTCTCCCTCAGTACATCCATCTGAACATAGTGCTGTAGAAACTTCACCATAACATCCATCTGTTTGCATGTAACAATCAAGTACATATTCATTTTCATTAGCACATATTGGATAACTTACTGGATCACATTCATGAGTACATTCTCCACCAACATAATCTTCTTTTACATTTACACAATAGATTCTACCACCATAACCACAGGAATCCATATCATTATTTAGCCAAGTTCCATCTTTATTCATAAAGTCTCCATAATAACCAATTTCAGATTTATCTGTCCAATCACCGCAATTCCAATTTAATTTGAGGCCGTCTGAATCTGTTCCAGTCCAAGCTCTAAAGTCATTACCTACTAATTGACCCCACGAACCATATTTTATATTATTAGCAATAGAACCATCAAATAAATCTGCAATACTTTCTGCGATTAATTCTCTTCCATCTGCATTATTAGTATAAAATTTACCTTCAAATAAACGATCAATTGCATTTAATTCAGATGTTGATATAAGTGCAACATATTTTCCATTTGGTACACTAGCACCATCTAAATCTGCTTCTGTTTGACAAACTTTATCTGCTGCAGCAAGTCCAACTTCATGTTTATAATCAAACCATCCTTCTGTTGTGTAATCTGAAATAAATATAATTCTTGATCTTGCAGATTCTCCACTTATTGGATAATAATCGATATGATCTATAGAATCAGGGTTATTTATATGTGCAGCCCTAAAAGTATATGCTTCATCACAAAAACCATCTGCATCTACATCAGCACAAGTATCTGAATAACCATCGCCATTGTGTGTAGTCCAATAATTTCCACCTACTTGTGTTCCAACACCAATAACTGGAGCATCGTCATAAGGTTCAACGTCATAGGGTTCAATACTCCATGAATTTGCTTTTTCTAGATCATATAAATAAGCAGGACTACTAGAAGTAGCTTCGATTATATTATCATAAAATTTATTACCTATGCACTCTCCAATATTAATTGCTGAAGCTTTTTCTGAATATATTTTATTTGAATAAAAAACATTAGAATTAGCATTACTTTGCATATATATTGCAGCATTATTTGTCGCTACAATAGTATTTCCTTCAATATTATTATTACTTGCAGAGCTCCTTAAACTAAACATAGATAATGAATTTCTTCCAGAAATAATATGATTATCTATAATATAATTATCATCTCCTATAATAACAAGAGCTTCTTCTGATTCAGATATAATTGTATTTCTTGTAAGAGTATTATCCTGACCTATTTCAACAGCCCTACCACCACTTACATAAAAACTTGAATCATGAACCGTTGTATCTTCATTTGTTTCAAGAGCATATTTAGAACCTATAACTCGTCCTCCAGCTTCAGATCGAGCAGCTTTTCCTTCTAAAACAACATTACAATTTTGAATAACTGTATCCACACTACCGGGATAAACAACAATACCATGCCAAACACCATCTACTCCTTGAATCATATGATCATCACAATCAAGCGTAATATGGTCTCCTTTTATGGTAATTATATTATCTTCAGTACATCCAAGCACATCATTAGTTAGTTTCATATCTTCAACTACATATGAACCACAACTAAGAGGTCCTTCATAGAATCTAGCAACTGTTAGCTGATCCATAACTTCTGTTTGTGAAAATAAAATAGCAATCACAATAATAAACGCTGCTGCAACAATGGGTAATTTGTATTTGTCGAAAAAAGTAGAAGATCTTTTTTTAGAACTCCGATATTTCTTAATAGGTCTAGATCTTTTCATATTTAAGCTATATCTCTTCATATATAATCCTTATTCACTCTCTAACAATCAGAACAAACTTTGAATGTATAAAGCATCTTCTTCAGGATTTGGAGATTCGCAAATTAAGATGCCTCTGACGTTGAAATTTTTCATACTTTCAACTAATGATTTAATTTTAAAATCTGAGTTTTGGAGCATAAGATGATTTCTTTCGCCTTTTTCAGAATAATTAATACCTGAAACATGCATATGCATGTTTTGTAGTGCTTTAGTTCCAAGAACTTTTTTTACTTTTGAAAATATTTGATCAAATTCTTTTTTTGAATTTAGTTTTCCATTAGTTCGTGCATGCAAATGTGCAAAATCAATACAAAGTCCAATTTTCAATTCTTTAGCAAGCTGCAAAAGTTCATCTAAATTACCAAAAGCAGAATGCTTTCCAGTTATTTCTGGAGAGATTGTAATTTTTGTTTTTGTTCGTTTTAATTCGTCTTTTATTTTAATCAAATTTTCTTTTACAATAGAATAAACTTCTTTCTGATCTTTTTTCATATAATATGCTGGATGAAATGTAACTGATTTAGCACCAGCTATTGCACCAATCTTTGCGCTACGAACTATGCGTGCCATTGAAGCATGAATTTTTTCAGGTTCAGGAGAATTTAGATTAATATAATAAGGTGCATGAACCGTCAAAGCAATATTATTTTTCTCTGCAGCTTTTTTGACTTCTTTAGCTTGCTCTGGCTTCATATAAACACCACGAACAAACTCAAGTTCCATAGCATCTAAGCCAAGTTCTCTAACTCGTTCAATACCTGCAGCAGTTCCTGCTCGTTTAGTAGAACTTGGAATACCTGCAGTTCCGATCTTTAACATAGAATACAATTACATAATTGTATTTAAAACCTATTAATATTATTAAAATGAATAGCGGCTTTCCATTAGAATTTTATAATTATTATCCAATATCATATTATTTTAATGGCATTGATAAACTTAAAGAAGAATTAACTTTCCTTCTTTCTTGCAATAAAATAGAAGATAAATTTTATGTTGGAGAAAACGCTAAAGTAAGATATTTGAAAATAGATAATGGTAAATTTAGAATAGAATATAAACGAGATTTTAATATACCAAATAATAGTTTAGTAGCTAGCTATAGATTAATTATTGGTGTAAGAAGTGATATCAAAGACCACAAAAAAATTATTAAAAACTTAGAAGAAAGATTTCGTCCAAAACAATTACATGAGACGTAAGGCAACAGATACAATTGCAACAGCTGCAACTAGAATAATAACAATTTTTGGTTCGATCATTATTCGAGCTTTATGCTCATCTTCAAAATACCGAACTATTCCTCCTTCAGATGAAGGCATTCTAACTTTATTTCGTCTTCCCATAATATTTCACATTTAAAGAGCTTTATTTAAAGTTTATGATTAATAATTTATTCAGTTTTCTCTACAGGTTTGAGTACTGGGAAAAATGTATAAATAGTACATAACATTTCTTGAGCAGCAGGAATTTCTGAATATCTTTGTAAGTCTTCAATAACATTCTCATATTCGGGTTTTTCAATTAATTTAGAAACAGTTAAATCACGCAGTTTATTACGGCGTTGTGTTGTCTCATCAGTATCCACTAACTTAGAACGTTGAACTGCAGTAGCTCCACCATCAACAGATGAAAACACATTTCTAAGGCTTTGTACTTTATCATATCCTTCAAGAAGCATTGTTGTTGCTGTAAACATAACATTTCCAAATTCAGTCATCTCTTCTAGTGTTCCTTCCATATAACTACTATAAAATAAACGTTTTAAGACTATCGGTTTGTAATAAATTAGAATGATCCCGGACAGTAAGCTGCCTTTTGTATTGCCCCACTTGAATGGACGGCAAGTACTGGTATTCTACTTAGCGGCACAAAGGCCTTGCACGCATCCAGGTTAACATATTTCACCTACTAATCAGCAACCTCCCATAAGGTCATCGTACACTGAAAAGAGTGTATTTCTGTAGCTAACCAAGCCGATTAAAGCTTGCTGGACTTAGCGCGTGGGCAGACTTTCCTGAGCAATTTACCGAAGTAAATTTCCCTTCACCAGTTCGCCCGGCATCAATAATATGCTATTTTAGTTGTTTAAAAGAGTTATGATTATAGCTTTCGCTAATCTTGATTAAAAAAATAAAAAGAAATAATTAATCTTCTAAAGTTAGAGTAACTATTTGCATACCATCAGAGTTTGCTTTACCTACATTCATATTAGCTGTAAAAGTGTATTCTCCTGGAGGTAACTCGCTCTCTGGTTCAATTTTTAATGTAATAATTAGTTCATCATCTGTTTCAAGATTGTTTGTAAAGTAACATCCATCATTTACATTACATTCAAAAGTTACTAATCCAATTGGCCATTCTTTCTTTACACAGTTGCCGCTTTTACATGTTTTAGTATAATCACAATTAGTAGTTGAACTCCATTCTAAACATGAATCTGTATCATAATTTCCACATGTTTGATATCCTGTTGTTCCATCACACTTTTTTGCTCCAGATGTAGAACAGTCGTCTGTACATGTTGCTACACATTCACCATCTGTACATGTTTGATTAGAATAACAATTTGTTGTTGAGCTCCATTCTAAACAACTATCATTATCATAATTTCCACAAGTTTGATATCCATTTCCACTACATTGCTTATCTCCTGTAGAACAGTCATCTGAGCAGGTTGGTACATATGTATTACAAGTTCCATTTGTACAGCCATAAATACACGTAATCTTTGTGTTATTTACATAATTATTAAGACACCAATATTCTGTTAAAACATTACTATTACAAATATCTGTTTTACTTATAACGTCATAAGTACCAGGTGCGTAACCTATAGTTGTAGCTTTTGTAAGAGCATCCATACCTTTATCGGTTTCAGTACAAGTTACTTTATCTTCACATGCTCCATCTTTACAAATCTCATCTGTTGCACAATTAGTATTTGTACTCCACTCTAAACAACTATCATTATCATAATTTCCACATGTTTGATATCCATTTCCACTACATTGCTTATCTCCAGATGTAGAACAGTCGTCTGTACATGTTGCTACAATTTTACATGCATTACCATCACAACCATCATCACATTTTGCATATGAAATTCTTGGCATAGAATTATTATTACAATATCTCTCATATACATATGAAGTATCTCTGCGAGTTCTACATATATCATTTAAAGTATAACAGCTGTTTTCACCTCTACAATATGTAACATATCCACTAGTATAGATATTTTTACCATCTGGGTAATCAGCAGTAACATCAGAATCATTACATAATGCTTCCACATTATTTACTAAAAAAATTACTGTTATCATAAAAATAATCGCTAAAAAATAATTTTTGGTTTTCATTCTAAAAAAGAACTATGTTCTATGTATATAACTTATTATATTATATATTACACAAATTAACTCTTTCTAGCTTTCGCTAATCTTGATTAAAAAAAGTAATCAATAGAAACAGTATACACAAATGTAATCTTTTAGTGGCTGCATGCTGAAAGCCTCGTTGCCTTAGCTCTTACACACCAGCTCTATCAAACCCATGTTCTATGGGAGATTAGACAGTTTCTTTTCACGTTTGGCTTCATTCTTAGATGCTTTCAGAACTTATCCTTTTCGCGCGTAGCTGCTCGGCCTGCCTTGTCAGACAACCGATCCACCAGTGGCGCGGATCCTCCGTTCCTTTCGTACTGAGAGATTCTTACACTCAAACTGCCAACACATCCAGTAGATATCATACAAACTGCCTCGCGGCGTTCTAAACCCAGCTCATGATGCCTTTTAATCGGTGAACCCCCGCACCCTTGGTGGATGATGCACCACCAGGATAGGCAAAGCCGACATCGAAGTAGCAAGCGCCATGGTCGATTTATACTAAAACCAACCGTCATTAAAGACGGAACCACGTGCTACCGATGTATATCTAAGTTATTTTGTTATAATCGTTATAACGAAATTAAAAATATTTTATTTTTAATAACTAAGTTATAACCACTAAACGTCGTAGGACTGAAACTAATCAGTTCACAAAGACTAATACATCGATGCACATGTTAAAGTTTAATGTACTCTAACATGGCACCACTCAATTATCCCCGAGGTAACTTTTCTATCAGATCAAGCGCTCAATAAAAGTGATTTGATGTTCGCTAATCCCCACTTTCGTGTCGAGGTTACGT
>Ga0233431_1001633_pt1 | contig 37187 bp, 27 predicted proteins | sample SI_118_April2016_FD_179867 | JGI IMG/M metagenome (GOLD analysis project Ga0233431, IMG submission 179867) | Seawater microbial communities from Saanich Inlet, British Columbia, Canada - SI_118_April2016_200_MG | ecosystem: Environmental > Aquatic > Marine > Inlet | place: Canada: British... | reverse complement strand
AAATTATGAAAATATTACAAAAAAGTAGATGAGTTTGGTAATGACCACCATCTAAATTAAACACGTAAAGGGTGGGTCAATTTTGATGAAAAAAGTGGGTCAACTTTCAGCGGGAATCTACAACGTGGTACTTTGGCAACGAAGTACATAATTATCTTGAAACAGTGGCTTGGCAATATTCTTGTGGTGGTATTGAGTTGAAAGATGATACAATTCTTTTATATGGTGAGATAAATCTTGGACAACAAGTATGGATTGCTCGAGGTGTTAGAATAGAAGAATAGAATTTAATAGAAGGATAAAAAAACAAAACAAATAATTTATTAATAAAGGGGCTGGTACGTTAATTAACTGTGATAAGTGTCGTACCAGCCCAATAGAGAAAGCACCAGTAATACTGTTCTTTCTGTCTCATAATTTACATACAATTAAATAATTCAATTATTACTGTTTAAGATAAATTGAGTGCAGAATCATCCTTAATCCTGGTGAAAAAGTAACAATCATAAAAAGGAATAAAGATGAGAATAATAATAAGTTGTTTTTCCTCGATAACAACCATAGTAAGTTTTTTAGTTGCCACTCCACAATTAGCCATTCTATACTGGGATGTGGAAAATGCAGGAACACCAACCTTAATAAGCGGGGAATGGGAGTTATACTATTCTGATGGAGAATACATAGGCACCTATTCAACCGGTGTGGGAAATCCGATTACTCTAACATTAAACGAATCATACATAATAAAATCAGATATTCTCGCAGACGCCAATACGAAATCATTCCTTCATTGGAATTTAAATGATCTGACACACATTTCCAGAATCCAAACCCTAAATGATGTTACTGATCAGAGTTATAGTTTATCATCATTTTACCTCTCAAAGGATAATGCATCGATTCAGACTACAGATGATGTTGAAATATGGATACATGATCCATGGTTGACAGATGCAAACGATGAGCCATATGATGATGATCATTTTGTTCCATTAAGTAATCTAACTTCAACGGGCACTTATGAAATATTTGAAGATCGTGGTGGCCAAATAAATGATATGGTATATCCATATTACAAGTTAAAGGTCAAACGACTGATATCTAACTCTAATGGAATCTATTAGCTGTACACTGGCACCAGCATCAGTCTTGACTATTTTGATTTTGATGATACTGAGCTTGACCTAACTAATGGATTTGAAGATGATTATTTTCACAATCTTGATGTGATGTTTCATGATACTGGGACCCTAGAAGTTAACTACGAACAGTTAAATAATCAGCAGAATACTAATATTTATATCAATGCTGGTGAGTCACTTGATATTTTTGATGAATCAGAAATTTCATTTGCTAATAACTCGGGAATTGAGGTGTTTGGTGAGCTTAATGTAGAAGGAACAAGATTTAATTTTAACACTGGTGGGATCGATGTACACGGAGGTATGCTCAATTTTGATAACACCAATGTAAATACTATTGGGTACGGTCTGTGGAAAGGTATAAATATTTCTGATTCAGATGGATCAATATTGTCAAATAGCACAATCTCCCATGCGATGTACTCTGCATTGACAATTGTAAATTCTTCAAATATTGTATTTACTAATTTAATTCTAGAAAATAATTACTCCGATAATGGTTTCCTGCCATCACCTCTTGTAGGATTGACTCCTGAAGAAATTCAACAGTTAAGCATCTATGAAATTTTCTCTAATCGTACAGATTACGCTGATTTGGGAGGGGGTGTGGCAATTATATCTTCAAATGTTGCTTGTGACAATCTGTTAGTACAGGATAATTATGCTGCCTTACTAGGTGGTGGAACATTAATTTATGAATCTACCGTAAATTTTGAAAATTGCATAATTAAGGATAATGAGAGTGGTATGCACGGAGGTGGCATAGTTATTTATGATTCTGATGTTACATTTGATCATTCGGCTATTTTATCCAACGATGCGGCATTTTCTGGTGGCGCACTAGGCGCATCATACAGCAATATCGATCTGATAAATTGTACAATTGCAAATAATTCATCTATTTCTAATGATATAGATGTCGATTTAAACGTATCAGTTGATATAATAAATACAATCTTTTTTAATGAATCTATCTTACTGAATCCATCTACTTATACACTTAGATATTCTGATTTGTTCAATTCAACAATTAATGTTATTCCTGATAATTCAAATATAACTTCCGATCCTGATTTTGTAGATGAGACAAGTTTTAATTATAATCTATTATCTACAAGTCAGTGCATTGATACAGGGGACCCGGATCCAGATTTTTACGATCAAGATGGGACAATCTCAGATATGGGAGCATACTATTTTTATCAACATCGTGGTGATGTGACCTATGATTTTTCAGTTGATGTATTAGATGTGGTCGCTATTGTTGCGCATATATTAGGCACTTCGATATTCATCGAAAATCAGTTTCGCAACGGAGATGTTAATATCGATGAACTAATTGATGTGGCAGATATAGTTGTTATTCAAAATTGTATACTAAATTCTGATTGTGATAATCTTGAGAGGACTGAATTTAAAACTGCGTCTGGCAATGCAATGATTAATTTTTCTTATTCCGAAAAACTAGCCCGTTCCAATGGGGAGGAAAGTATCATATCGATTAATTCTGAAGTCCCTATAGGTGGTTTTCAAATGACAATCGGATATGATCCAGCAGAGATTGAATTTTCATCAATAGAAAAGCTTGAAGCTTCTGTGGGTCTGACTTTGGAATATAATGCATCAATTCCTGGTATAATTGTATTAGTTTTATATCCAGAAGATTTCTTTGAAATACCTGCTGGTGAGAATGATATAATAAAATTAATATTTAATGGACTTGGACGATCATATGGCAAAGAGATTAAGTTGACAAAAATTAATTCCGTACTTGCCGATCCAATTGGAAATAAGTTAAATATCGTAACCAGCAATGAAGTACCTAGCGAAATTATATTGTACCCTACATTTCCAAATCCTTTTAATCCAGTGGCAAATTTAAGTTACTCAATTCCGGAAAATGGGGTTGTGACTCTTGTAATTTATGATATGCTTGGACGTGAGGTAGTCCAGTTAGTTGATTCTTATATTTTGGCAGGCCATCACTCAGTCAAATGGGATGCATCAACTTTTGCATCCGGAGTATATTTGGTAAAACTGACTGCTAGTAAATTTACTCTTAAACAAAAAGTTGTCTTGGTTAAATAACAGATCGTAATCGAAGTTCACTCCTCAGTAGGGCTTCAGGTTGATCAGTTGTAGCCATTTTTGTTAGCATATTCATCCGTCTCTAACATTTATTAGTGATATTGAAATATAAACACCATAACTATTTTACGCAAAAAGTTCACACATTTTGTCGCTTATGCTGAAAATTTGCCATATTGTGCAGGATTGATGTGGAAATATGATAGGTATTAAAACAAAATCCCCTTCATTAAACGGTAATTACGAAGGGGATTTTCTAGGTGTACGCCCGGCAGGACTCGAACCTGCAATCGCTAGAGCCGAAATCTAGTGCCCTATCCATTTGAGCCACGGGCGCATTTAGATATATAAAATAATGCCCACATATCTCATCATGATAGTTTTTGATCCAAAATAGGATACGCTATCCATTTGAGTTACGAAGGCAAGAAGTGGGTGACTGATGGGATTCGAACCCACGACATCCTGAGCCACAGTCAGGTGCTCTAACCAGCTGAACTACAGCCACCATTGTGCTAGTATTGACCTAACTTTTGCATTAATTATTACAATATACTAGAGACATTTAACATCCGATCAAATGTCATAATTACGTTCAATAATAGCCCGATAATTTATCGCATTACTTATAACATTGTGAATATAATTTTTATCATATTTTAATTTGATATTGTTAAATTGTCACATATATGCATTCAATCTATATTTCACATTCAGAAATTATGGCAACCCAATAATAGATTCTTCATAATACAAAACAAAGAAGCAAACTGCCCAAATGTTATAATTCAACCGTTATTAGCGGTTCATTACAAAACAGATTTTATAGTCGGAAAAAATGGTGCAAGGACAAGCACTCAGATGAGTTATGGTGGTTCCGACATTTCGGTTGGAACGACCCATTGTCGAGGTAGCAGGATTCGAACCTGCGACCCCCTGCTCCCAAAGCAGGTGCGCTAACCGGACTGCGCTATACCTCGATTGTTTTTCAAAATTTAATATACAATTCTAAAAAAGCCTGTAAAATTACGAGAAGTAGGAATTCGAATACAAGCAATTGTAATAAAATATTAATTATCAGTATTCGTAAATTGAGGGCTATGAAAATTGTTTCAAGATACATATTTAAAGAACATTTGCTTCCATTTGTATACGCCCTAGCCGTCCTTATGTTTGTACTGCTGGCAAATTTTCTCCTTAAAACTATTGATAAATTCCTTGGAAAAGGTCTGGATATTGGAATACTTCTTGAATTCATGTTTCTCAATCTTGCCTGGGTTCTTGCCCTAGCCGTTCCTATGGCTGTCCTCGTTGCAACCCTTATGGCTTTTGGTAGATTTTCCGCCGACAATGAGATCAATGCCCTGCGATCCTCTGGTGTCAGTTATGGGTCTCTTCTTTTCCCTTCGTTACTTTTTGGTATTATCATTACGTCCCTGATGATATTTTTTAATAATTGGATTCTCCCTGATATGAATCATAAAGCCAGGAAACTTTCAGCTGATATCAGCCGGAAAAGACCCGATATGCAGTTTGAACCCGGTTATTTTGTGGATGCTCTGCCTGGAAATACCATCTTAATTGGCGGTAAGGAAAATGACGTTTTTACCAACATTACCATATTTAATGACGGCAATAATGTTAGTCAACGTACAATCCTGGCAGATAATGGCACTGTAGAAACCATCAGCGATGGCGTGATTCTAAATTTAAATGATGGCGTAATTCATGAACTTTCTGATAATCCTGACGAATATCGTGAAATCTATTTTGACACATATAAAGTCGTTATCCCTGTTGACAACCTCATTCTTACCCGAAAGGATAGTCAGATCCGCGGTGATCGTGAAATGACATATGAGATGATTCATGAAAAAATAGCAGGTTACGAAAACAAAATTATAAATGTTTGGGAACGTATTGATAAACGTCTAAACACTGAGTTGAAACTCAATATCCTTCGACAACACTCGCCTGAAGTTATACAATTTCAATTGGAATCCTATGAATTAAGCATGGCAGATTCATTGAATAATATGGAAGATAAGGCTGCTGCTGCCAAATTCAACCGACGATTAAAAAATCTTAAAAGGGGAATTAACAGCGATTTGAAACTTATTGGATCCTATGGGAAATCTATCAATAAATATTCAGTTGAACTTCATAAGAAATTTTCAATTCCCGTCGCCAGTATCATTTTTATTTTGATTGGCGCGCCTCTCGGCATCATGGCCCAAAAAGGCGGATTTGCTGTAAGCATGGCATTCAGTCTTGGATTTTTTATTATATACTGGGCTTTCCTTATTGCCGGAGAAGAATTTGCCGATCGCTCACTTTTATCTCCATTTCTGTCCATGTGGCTGCCAAATTTTATTCTCGGCGCTGTGGGTTTATTTTTCTGTTACAGAACCTCACGTGAACAACGATTTTTTAAATTGGAGTGGATGTCATTTTTTAAATTCACAAAAAAGGAAAAAAATGATCCTGTCCTTCAAGGATAAATATCCCGTTATACCAGATTCATGTTATATCTCTGAAAGTGTAGATATTATTGGAGATGTGGAACTGGGTGAAGATGTAAATATCTGGTTTGGCACTGTGATACGCGGTGATATGAATTATATTCGCATTGGCGAGAAAACCAATATCCAGGATAATTCTACCATTCATGTTACCACTGCAGTTTCTCCAACGATTATCGGTGCCGAAGTGGTCTGTGGTCACAATGTTTTGCTCCATGGATGTACCATTGAAGATAAATGCCTCATAGGCATGGGCGCTATTGTAATGGATGATGCGGTGGTCGGCTCCGGCAGTATTATTGGTGCTGGTGCTCTCATTACACCAAGAACAATTATACCACCACGCTCTTTATTTCTCGGCTCACCGGGCAGAAGAGTACGTGATGTGACTGATGACGAATACCAGGATATTATCGATAGCAGCCGCCATTATATGGATTATGCCAAAGTATATAAAATTCAGCAACTGCAAAATCCAAATTGCAAAGCTCAATCTGTTGGAGAAATCGTTTGAAATCATCCGTAGAAATAATCCGTGATAAACAGCATAATCGCCAACACTCCTTTGAAGAAATAAAGTTTATTGTTAATGGATTTACTAATGGTGATATTCCTGACTACCAAATGACTGCCTGGCTCATGGCCGTATATTTTAACGGAATGGATATAAGCGAAGCACGTCATTATACAAAAGCCATGATAGAGAGCGGTAAGAAACTTGACTTTTCCTATCTTCCTGATTTCGTCGTAGATAAACATAGTACAGGTGGTGTGGGCGACAAAGTCTCTCTCATTTTGGGTCCTCTCCTGGCTTCCTGTGGTTTATATGTGCCTATGTTATCCGGACGGGGTTTGGGTCATACCGGCGGCACACTTGACAAATTTGAATCGATTCCCGGTTATAATGCAGATTTATCTGTTTCTGAATTTTCCAGGATCGTCGAAAAAATTGGTGTTTCCATAATGGGTCAAACTGCTGATATTTGTCCCGCTGATAAGAAAATATATGCCCTTCGTGATGTAACATCCACAGTAGCATCTCTGCATCTCATCTGCGGAAGTATCATGAGCAAGAAAATTGCTGAAGGTATCCGCGGACTTGTAATGGATATAAAATGTGGTAACGGCGCATTTATGACTGAAAAATCTAAAGCTGATGAGCTTGGAGTATTGCTTAAAACAGTTGGCAATGATTATGGACTGAAGGTGGATTATCTGATCACGGATATGAATCAACCTCTTGGTAACTCTGTAGGTATATGGACTGAAGTCATCGAAAGTATCGATATATTAAAGGGCGGCGGTCCTGATGACCTAAAATATATTACCTTAAAATTATGTGAAAAAGCCCTTATCCAGGCAGGACGATCAGGCGATCATATAAGTAATCTGGAAAACAAATTGAATAACGGCGATGCACTGAAAAAATTTGAACAAATGATTGATGAACATGGCGGAGATCTGTCATTATTGTACAATCCGCAAACATATTCACCAAATAACAAACAAATTATCGTAGCTGATGAATCCGGTTACATCCATAATATGAACACCTTCAAAATAGGGATTTCCATCATTGAGATGGGTGGTGGCAGATTAACAAAAGCAGATAGCCTTGATAATTCCGCCGGCATTGTGTTTTCCAAAAAAACCGGTGATCCAGTTGAAAATGGTGAGGTTATTTGTGAAGCATTCTGTGCGGATGAATCCCGACTAAAAAAAGCAGTTCAGACTATTAAGTCATCAATTACAATAAACGAAGAAAAAGCTCCTGAAAGGCAATTGATACTTTAAAAATTTTAGCATTTTAAAATATTATTATTATTTATCTCTAAATCTCTGGAAAGGATTTGAGTGGATGCTGCATTCCTTCCTGGGCATATGAATTCTTAAAAATATTTCTTTTTTTCGACTTTCCTGAGGACACCATTGGGTGGCCAGTTCATATGATTCTGTGCATATTAGTAATGGAGTAACACCATCAGGCATTTCCCAATCCGCTTCCGGATAATCCTTCAAATCATAAATTTCTTTGATCGAATTTGCAAAAGTCGGCAGCGCGGCCTGTGAACCAAACTGTCTTTCTCCCAGCGATATCCCTGGGTCATCCATACCAATCCAAACACTAATGGCAATTTGCGGTGTATATCCAACAAACCAGGCATCTGCCTTTGAATTTGTTGTGCCTGTCTTACCGGCAAGCGGTCGATAAAATTTATATTTCCAGCGAATTGAACCAGCGGTTCCCTCATCAATAACAGATCTCATCATATCCCGTAAAACATAGATGAGATTCTCATCCTTAACTTCACGGGATTCTGTAGTATATTCTTTTATCACCCTACCGTAGCGATCTTCAATCCTGGTAATCGCAAAGGGTTTGGATAATATTCCATTATTTGCAATAGCAGCATAGGCCGTGGTTATTTCCATGGGAATAACATCTGCAACACCAAGTGCAATTGCATCAACTTCCGGGATATATGTTGATAACCCAAACAGCTTAGCGTTATCCTTCACAGCAGCTGGTCCCACTAATTCCTGCACTACTCTTACAGAGATTAAGTTTAGTGACCTTTTGATTCCTTCCCGGAGGGTAGTGAGTAATCCTGTAGAGCCATCATGATTCTGCGGATTCCATCGGTCAATACAGCCTTCATCCAGGCAAATCTCAATAGGTTGATTCAATAATTGGGTTGTAGGTTTGTATCCCTTTTCCAATGCTGTCATATATACAAAGGGTTTGAAGACCGAACCTGGCTGACGTTTTGCCTGTGTCGAGCGATTATAATGATCGGCATATTCTTCTTCCTGCCGGCCGCCGATCATGCCGAGAATTTTTCCAGTTTTTGGCTCAATGGCAACCACTGCCCCCTGGACAAGAAATTGTGACCTCAGTTCTGCTGGTATTGTGAGATTTTCATCTAAGATATTTTTTATGGAGTCAGCTGAAATTTCTGTACGTGCCTGGGAGATGGCAAATGCCAGTTTCTTCTCATTTTTGAGGAATTCCTTATTCAGGACTGCCTGATTTAATTTGATACTTTTATTAAAGTTTTCCTCTAGGATATTTTGAATATCTGAATCCAGGGTGGTATGAATGACTAATCCGTCTTTATATAAATCTATATTGAGTTCATCATCAATTTTTTCCAGTTCACGGCGTACATATTCTGCAAAATAATGAGCCCATCCTGTATCACCGGTTGATTCTTTTTGCGAGAGCGGTATTTGGCTATATTCTAATTTTGATTCTTCGGTGATATATCCTCTTCTATGCATCACTTTTAATACAAGAGCTCTTCTAATGAGAGCCCGATCAGGATGAGTACGTGGAGAATACCGCGCCGGGGCTGGAAGTAACCCAATAAGAACCGCACATTCATCCAATGAGAGATCAGATACATCCTTGCTATAATAAATGTCGGTGGCAGCCTTAATTCCATAACTTCCATGGCCAAAGTGAACTGAATTGAGATACAATTCCATTATCTCTGCTTTTGTATATGTCTTTTCTATTTGTATAGCAGTAAGAAGCTCTTTCAGCTTCCGGGTAATGGTTTTTTCGAATCCGATAGAATTATACATATTGCGCGCCAACTGCTGGGTTATAGTGCTGGCACCCTGCTGACTACTCATAGTAATGACATCAACAATTACAGCCCTAACAATCCCCCTGATACTTATGCCGGAATGCTCATAAAAACGGTGATCCTCCATGGAGATAAGAGCATTAATAAGATCTTTTGGCACTTCACCTATTCTGATAATATCACGCTTGCGTATGTATAATTCTTTGATTAGCTTTCCATCGGCAGCAACGACTTTTGATATGGTGTCAGGACTAAATTGCTGGAGTTCATCCAGCGAGGGAAGATCCCTGGCAAGAAATATTAAATAGATGATGACTGACAGTCCCCCTGCCAGTAAAAGAAGAAAGGTGTTTAAGAACACCTTTCCCCAAGATTTAGATTTACTTTTTTTCTTTTTTGTCAAAGATTTTATTTATTTGGATTTGTCATCGATAATGGATCTAATAACTCATTCAACTGTGCTTCATCCAGTACCTTTTTCTCCAGTGCAACCTGCCTAACAGTTTTCCCACTTTCATATGCATCATGGGCAATAGCAGCAGCGTTATCATATCCAATAACCGGTGCAAGAGATGTACACATTGCCAGACTGCCTTCGATATAATCAGCACATTTCTGTTTATCTACTTCAAGTCCGGTCAATAATTTCTCATTAAACATTTTTGCACCGTTACTCATAATTTCAATTGACTGAAGGAGATTGTGAGCGATCAGCGGCAGCATCAGATTTAATTCAAATACACCGCCAAGACCACCAAGTGTAATCGCCGCATCATTGCCAACAACTTGAGCACTGATCTGAATAAGGGACTCACAAATGACTGGATTCACTTTCCCAGGCATTATTGACGAGCCTGGTTGAACAGGGGGCAAAATTAATTCCCCAAGTCCTGCTCTTGGTCCTGATCCCAGCCAGCGAATATCATTGGCAATTTTGAAAAATGATACTGCAACCGTTTTAAGAACCCCAGACACCATTACTGCTGCATCTTGGGTTGCTTGTGCTTCATAGTGATTATCTGCTTCGCTAAATACTACACCACTGTAAGACGACACCTCTTTTGCAATTCTTGCACCAAATTCAACATGGGTATTAATTCCAGTTCCAACTGCGGTGCCGCCCTGTGCAAGACCTTCTAATTGAGCTTTTGCAGAATGAAGACGTTTTATCCCATTTCTTATCATTGCAGCATATCCTGAGAATTCTTGTCCCAGTCTAATTGGAGTGGCATCCTGAAGATGAGTCCTGCCAATTTTGACTATATGATCCCATGCTTTCGCTTTTTCATCCAGACCACGATGGAGCATTTCGAGGGCCGGTATCAGTTCATTTTCAATCTCAATTTTGGCGGCAATATGGATTGCTGTCGGAATTACATCGTTGCTGGATTGTCCCATATTGACATGATCATTTGGATGAACAGGTTCACGGCTACCAATAGTCCCACCCATTATTTCACTTGCCCGGTTGGCAATAATTTCGTTTGTATTCATATTGCTTGAAGTACCGGAGCCAGTTTGGAAGATGTCAATGAGAAACTGATTGTCAAATTTGCCGTCAATTACTTCTTCGGCTACTTTTATAATTGCAGTTTTACGTTTCTCATCCAATTGTTTGAGGTCGGCATTTACCACTGCAGCAGATCGCTTAATTATGCCTAATGCACGAATCACTGCTGACGGCATATAAATACCGCTGATTGGAAAATTCTCTACTGCTCTCTGAGTCTGGGCGCCATAATAAGCATCATCAGGAACAACCATTGAACCCATTGAATCTTTTTCAGTACGCATCGGATTTCTCCTATATTTATATATGAATTATTCTATCCACCCTCAACTGAATGCTGACGGCGTAGTGGCTTGGGAGGAAGATTTATAATTTCATCAAAGAAATAATCACCTAAATGGTTTATTACATCCTGCATGCTAACGACTGCAACGGTCTTCTTTGCTTTATTAACGATGGGGATATGTCGGTATCCCCCATCTGTCATCTTGTTTAATGCGAATGCAATAGAATCTTCCAATAGCAGTTTAGCAGGTTTTGGCGTCATAAAACTGGAGACGACTTCCTTTTCAAGATCCAATTTGTACCCTACAACTTTGTTAAGAACATCTCTTTCAGTAAAAATTCCAGTCAAAACATTTTTCTTTTCAACAACAACACAGGCCAAATGTTTGTCCTGTAGAATTTTTATGATTTTAGCCAGAGAGGTTTTTTCACTCACTATGGCAAAATCTTCTCCGCTTAGAACACTAATCGGATCATCCAATGACACGGCATTGCTGATTTTGGATTTTGATTTCTTTGAAATTTCATCCATTTGCTGATATTCATCTGATAATACATCAAACATATTAATCTCCTATTCTACTGTCCAGGTATTAGACGATTTAAATAATTGCTCAAGGCTTCCTCTGCCTTTATTGCTAACCGCATCTTGGATTTGACTATGCACCATATCTTCGTACGTAGGTTCATCCTTCACATAAAATATTCCAACCGGAGTTGGCAGGTGATCCACATAAGTGAGTTCACTTAAAATCATCGCCAGATTTTTGTCATTTTCGTTGTGGATAGATACATCATCAATATTTAATGCACCATTTAACTCAATTACCTCAAACTGTGAACCCACTAGCCTTAGACCTTTGGAATTGTTGGCACCAAATACCATGGGCTTGCCATGTTCCAGTTTCAGGACGGTTTCGTCCTTTGAATTTTTATCGGTCATATCAGAAAAAGCTCCATCATTGAAAATGAGACAATTTTGATAGTATTCAATAAAAGAGGTTCCTTTATGAGCATGAGCTCTTTTGATCATTTCCACAGAATGTTTTTGGTCACGGTCAATGGCGCGGGCAATAAATGTTCCGCCAGCTCCAAGTGCCAATGCAGGAGGATTGAACGGATAATCTAATGAACCCATCGGCGATGATTTTGTTACTTTTCCTAATTCTGATGTTGGGGAATACTGGCCCTTGGTGAGCCCGTAAATCCGATTATTGAACATTAGAATATTCATATCAATGTTTCGACGTAATGTATGAATAAGATGATTCCCACCAATACTCATTGCATCACCATCACCAGTAACCACCCAAACTGACAGTTCAGGATTAGCAATTTTTGCACCTGAAGCTAATGCTGGAGCACGTCCGTGAATGCTATGGAATCCATAGGTATCCATATAATACGGGAATCGACTTGAACAGCCGATACCTGACACAATTAAGAAATTCTCTTTAGCCACTCCCAACTCTGGCATCACTTTCTGCACTTGAGCCAGTATGGCGTAATCACCACAACCAGGACACCATCGAACTTCCTGATCAGATACAAAATCTTTTCTGGTCATTTTTATTGGCTGTGTTTTTGTTTCAGTCATCTAATCATTCTCCCAAAATTTCGTTTATTTTGTTTAACACGTCAGAAGTTTTTAATGGTTTACCGTGGTTAATATTCATTTGAATAGTTGGTATCAGGTACTTCGCTCTTAACATGGTTGCAAGCTGTCCCAAATTCAATTCAGGGACTAATACCTTATCAAACCTTTTGATAATATCTCCTAAATTTTTTGGGAATGGATTCAGATGTCTCAGATGGACATGGGAAACTTTTTTGTTCTCCAGATGAATATGTTCTACTGCAGAACGGACCGAACCCATCGTACCACCCCAACTGATTATCAAAAGATCTCCTGAAGCCTCTCCATATGGAACTTCATCGGGAATTTCATCAGCGATAATATCAACTTTTTTCTGCCTGAGTCTTAACATGTGGTCATGATTCTCAGGGTCATAACTTACATGACCGGCACCATCCCATTTTTCCAATCCACCAATCCGATGTTCAAGCCCTGGGGTCCCAGGTGTTGCCCATGGCCTTGCAAGAAATTCAGAACTATGATCAAAAGGTTCATACCCGTTAGGATCAGATGTTTTATGATTTTCAAATTCAGGGAGCGAATCGACATCAGGTATTTTCCATGGTTCAGAACCATTGGCGATATAACCATCACTCAGCAAAATAACCGGTATCATGAATTTAAGGGCAATTCTTGCTGATTCGATTGCGGCATAAAAACAATCAGCGGGTGTAGATGCGCTAATCACAACACATGGTGCTTCACCATTTCTTCCCCATACCGCTTGATACAGGTCAGACTGTTCTGTTTTGGTTGGCAGTCCAGTTGATGGTCCACCTCTTTGTACGTTGATAACCACAAGTGGTAACTCTGCCATTACAGCCAAACCAATCGCTTCAGATTTCAGGGCCACACCCGGTCCGCTGGTTGCAGTGATAGCCAGGTCACCAGCATAGGCAGCACCAATGGCACTTACCACACCGGCAATTTCGTCTTCGGCTTGAAAAGTTTTGACGCCCATATTTTTATAACCGGATAAGTAATGAAGAACATCAGATGCTGGTGTTATGGGATATCCGCCATAAAATAATTCCAATCCAGATCTTTCAGCCGCTGTCATAAAACCATATGCCAAAGCCTGGTTTCCCATCAAATTCCTGTAACAACCGGGTTCAAATTTTGCTTTTGGTATATGATAAGTTGTTTTTACCAGTTCAAGTGTATTTCCATAATTATAACCAGCCTTAAGTGCTCTGAGATTTGCTTCAACAATTTCCGGTTTTTTAGCAAACTTCTTCTGGATAAAATCTACAGTGTTATCAATTTTCCGTCCGTATAACCAATACACTAACCCCAATGCAAACATATTAGCACTTCTGGCGATTAATTTAGGGGCCAATTTCAGATCTTCAGTGGCAGTCCTGACCAGTTTAGTCATATCAACTTTAATGGTCTGAAAGTTATTTAACAAATCAGTTTCTAACGGATTACAATCGTAACCAGCTAGATTCAGGTTTTTCTTTGTGAAATTAGCTTCATTGATAATTACGGTGCCATTGTCCTTTACATCTCCAAGATGTACTTTTAAAGCTGCAGGATTCATGGCAACAAGCACATTCAGGTCATCACCTGGAGTATGGATGTCCAATTTACTAAATTGGATTTGGAATGAACTTACACCTGCAAGAGACCCGGCCGGAGCGCGAATTTCTGAAGGATAATCTGGAAACGTTGCCAAATCATTACCGAATATTGCAGTATTATCAGAAAACTGGGTACCAGTCAGCTGCATCCCATCACCGGAATCTCCTGCAAATCTGATAGTTACCTCGGTCAGTTCCGTAACATTTGTCTTTGAATTTGTCATTTGTGTTGTTTGACCTTATTAATAATTAAAATAATTAAATATCTCATTTATAAAATAAAAATCTATCATACTTTCAATGATAAATATTATTTAGATACCAGAGTCCAAAATTTACCGTCAGCCTTATTTAGACACCAATATATTTAATGCTAAAAAGATAACTTTCTATGCGTTAATCGATAAAGAAAAGCAAACTGGTTAATGACCAGCACCTGGGATACTGGTCAAAGCATTCTGTGGATTTTTTTTGAATAATTTTATTATTAGATTATCCAGATTATTATTTCGGACCTTGATACTCTATTATTAAAATATCTCATGTCATAATCTTTTTTGATTTGTAAATCAATATTAATTTTCTGCTGTATATCATTTGTCAATAAAGGGATAGTTATAATAAATAAGAATTATTAACTTTCCAAACTTCATGTACCGCCCTTAATTTTCTGCATATATATGACGTCCAAAAAATACAAATTAACCAGCATGTCATCAGGTGCGGGCTGAGCCTGCAAATTAGGTGCATCCGACCTTGCTCAAGTTTTGAGTAATCTCAATCCTGTTAATCTTGATAATTCCCAAATCGGATACGAATCATTAGATGATGCTGCACTATACCCATTACCCGATGGAAGAATAATAGTTCAAAGTGTAGATTTCTTTACACCCATTGTCGATGACCCATTTACCTTTGGTCAAATTGCTGCAACTAATTCATTGTCAGATATCTACGCTATGGGTGCAAAACCTTTATTTGCCCTTAATATTGTTGGATTTCCAAAAGAGGAATTACCTCTTTCTGTATTGACAGATATATTGAATGGCGGTCTGTCCGTCACCGAAAAAGTGGGAATCCCTATACTCGGTGGTCATACCGTTAAAGACAAAGAACCAAAATACGGATTAGTCGTAACTGGGGAAGCCTATCAAAATACAATCACCAGGAACAATACAGCAAAACCAGGGGATGTCCTAATTCTGACAAAACCACTTGGCACCGGCATAATAACGACTGCAATCAAAAGAGAAATTGCCGATTTTCAAATTATCAGAACTGTGACAGATACGATGAAAGCTTTAAATAATACTGCTGCAGATGCGATGACTGAAATTGGTGTTAGCGCCTGCACGGATGTAACTGGATTTGGGCTTTTAGGTCATCTATTGGAAATGTGTGATAGCAGCAATGTGTCTGCAGTTATTGAATTTGACCAGGTAGATTTTTTAGAAGGGGTATTCGAGCTTGCTCAAAAAGGAGTCGTACCTGGTGGCTCAAAAACAAATTTGAAACATGTGGAACCTCATACCAGTTTTTCAGGAAATTTCCCCTTGTTTAAAAAACTCATGCTCGCCGATGCTCAAACATCCGGTGGATTACTAATATCAGTTCCTGAATCAAAATCTGCAGATCTAATAGCTACCCTTAAGAGCAAAAAAACATTATCCAGTATGGTAATTGGGAAGATCTATAATCCGGCAGATTTCAAAATTTATGTGAATTAAAAATCCCATGCAGTGTTCAAGTTATCTTCAAATATTGAACCAATAGTCTATCTTCATCATTACGGAGTAACTTTTCTCATATTCAGTCCATTTCCCATGTCCATCATTGCTCCAGAAATCAAATACGGATGATGAAGGCATTCCGTTTATATCTTTGAAATTTGTGTAAACCAGATAGAATGTTGACCCTGGTGTAAACTCCCACCGAAATACAAAGTTAAAGTTTAGACTGGTATATTTCGGATACAATCCCACATATAGATTTGGATGAAGTAATTCCTCACCATCTTCCACGGGTTCATTACTATAGGGGTCATAATCTGTAATTTCAGGATATTGACCAGTTTCAAGTAATTCATACAAAGTATTCTCAATGAAAGAATTGCGCTTGACATAATATTCAGAATAGGCGTCAATACTCATATTTGTTGAAAGACCAAAAGATGCCCGAAAAGTAACAATGTCCAACCGATTCATTGAATTTGTAAACATAAAATGTTGATATGTCTGAATGTTACCATTACTTATCACGTCCTCATTTGTAATTTCCAGCCAATGAAATTTTTCAAATGATCTATTCCTGTTAAAATTTAATGATAATTCCAGTCGATCGAATAATCGTGAGAGAATATTGATGGAATAATGTCTACCCCAATCTCCTAGTTTATTGCTACCGAATACCAGAGATGTTGAGAATACAACGGGGTTAGTATAATCAGATTGCAGAGTAAAATACACCCCATCTGTTTCAGGTAATTTTACGTCGGGCCCTAATTCTTTTAATTCAGAGTCATAGGTGAGTTTATCATCGTAATATTCAAATGATCGGCTAAAGCCAAAAGAGGTGCTCCAATAATTCACATTGGTAAACTCAACATTTATATTCACAGTTCGATTTAGAATGAGGTCATCCAGGTTGGCAGCATAATCAAAGCTAATCCCTGCGGAGCCATAACGTACAAATCCAACAGGATCCTGCTGTAAATAGGATAACCCAAAACTCATATATTCTACATCATTCCGACTGTTGAACCCGAGATCATCAACATAAAACTTCTTACTAAAATGTTCAAAATTTACATATGAAGTAAAATTTTTCTGATTATGATATTCAATATCTCCTGAGTAAGCCCAGCCACCAACACCGTTTGTATCGCTAAATGCAATTTGCTGATCAAGATTTATTCTATTATTTGCCAGGTAAAGAAATTGGTCAGCAGACAAACTGGTGGCAGAATAATTATTAAATATCTTAGATGTAACCATTCCTCCCATATAAGAATTTCCATCTAATACATCCTGAATTATTCTACCCGAAAAAAAACTGGTAAGATGATTTTGATTAAAATCATCTATCCAATTTGACGAATTCAGGTTTGATGTCACAGCACTGAGCAATCCAAAACCTAATCCATTAGCGGTTTTGCCTGTATATTTTCCGGCAGCAAGTATACGATTATCATCTGATCCAATACGTCTGGAATAAAACATCTCAATAGGGGTATCAAAAATGGTTGAATTTTCAATAAAGAAGGGTCTTTTTTCCAAAAAATATGTTTCAAAATATGAGAGGTTTATATCAGCAGGATCTGCCTCAACTTGACCATAATCGGGATTGATTGTTAAATCCAAGGTAGCATTTGAACCCAGACCGTATTTCAGATCAAGGCCTATATTTGAGATTCTTTTTTGTTTTTTAAGTGAATTATGTGCGTATGGGTCCCAGTCCGGTTCTGTTAATTCCTGCCCACTCCGGTTGAGATTTCCAGATATTATATAAGGTGTAATTTCTAATTGTCGGGGCTGTGGTATATTTTTCAATCCAGTGAGAATTCCATATCTGGATACAATTCCCTGTACCCCTCTCGGTTCAGGAATCCATGTAATATGTTCGTTTTTTCTTTGAATATACCGACCCATATTAATACCCCAGGTCATGGATGCAATATCGTCAAAACGTAAAATAGAAAATGGAATTGCCAACTCAATATTCCATCCCTTATCATTCGCACTTACCTCAGCCTGCCATACAGCATTCCACTCCATATCATAATCTGCATCATCATAGGCAACTGCATCAACTTTGACTCCGGCTGCATTCACACCAAAAATGAAAGCCGTTTGATGATCGAACCTACTATCTAAATCTATCGTAAACCAGTCCGATGATCCTTCAAATCCCCGCATCCAGTCATCTCGTCTTGCTATCCGTTTTTTTATTCCTCCCGGTCTATCGTCAAACAGCTGGACGAGTACATAGAGATAATTATCATCATATAATATTCTGACCTCAGTTGATTCTGTTGGGGCTACAAGATTGTCGGGAGATTCTTGAATGAAGTCTCTTGTGGGAATAGCCAAGGTCCACATGTCATCAGTAATATTTCCGTCAATTAATGGTGGGTGTGATGTCCGTGTTGCTGACATTTGTTTTGATTGTCCGGTTTCAATTGAGACTGCTGGCTCTAAATTAGAAGAATTTGTTTCTTCGGGGTATTCCATAGAAAAAACCAAACAGGTCAAAATAAAATAATATTGCGGTAATCTGAACAACTTTAACATAATAATAAGAATAATTTACAGGAATATAATTGTCTGAATTTGTAAATATTGGTAACATAATTCGTCCTTTATTAAAATTTGAAATCTATATGTTAAATTGGATATATATCAGAGGTACATAATGTTGATATTTATTAATATGGGGATTATCAACTCTTAATATTGATATTTATTATCGTAATTTCCGCAAAAGAATTTCCAGTTATTTAATAATGTATCAACTGGCATAAGGATAATATTTATTTTTTGAGGTAACTATGAAGATTTGTGTATTGATTAAACAAGTTCCAGACACCGATTCAGTCATTAAAATTTCCAGCGATCAAATAAGTATCGAAATGGAAGGACTAACCCTGACAACCAACGAAAGTGATTCTTATGCACTTGAAGAGGCTCTATTATTGAAGGAAGATCAGGGAGGGGAAGTGACAGTTTTATCATTAGGTGGAGAATCATGCCAACAAGTTTTAAAGGATGCCCTTGCCAAAGGAGCAGATAAAGCCATTCATCTTGACGATGATGATTATAAAGATTTGGATATTCTCTCGGCAGCCAAAGTTATGGTCAATGTTTTAAAAGATAAAGAATTTGATATATTATTTTCCGGATTGCAGTCAGATGATATTGGAAATGCTCAGCTTGGTTTAATCCTGGCAGAACTTTTGGATACATCCCATGCATCTCTGGTCATGGGTACTGAGATTCTTGATGAAAAAACAATAAAAGTCAAGCAAGAATTGGAAGGCGGATGGTTTCAATGGTCTGAACTTGATCTCCCGGCCTCAATCACTATTCAATCCGGCTTAAATAAACCCCGATACGCTTCGTTGCGTGGGATTATGATGATGAAAAGAAAACCTCTGGAATCAATAAAGGTGTCTGAATTAAATCTTGAAAATACAACGAGTAAATCATCTGTTAATAAATTGTACATCCCCCAGAAAACTAAGGAAACCGTTTTTATTCAAGGAACGGCTGATCAGGTAGTTGATGGGCTATTAGAAAAACTGACCAATGACATAAAGGTATTATAGGGAATCCAATGAAAATTTATACTTTTTTACAACAAAATGACGGAAAGCCAAACAGAAATTCACTTGAAGCACTGGCAGCTGCCCAACAACTAGCAGAACAGACTGGCGGAAGTGTATCAGCAATTGTATTTGGAACTGATATTGAGACATTTACTAAATATGATTTGGCTGAGATCATCCAGGTACAAAATAACCAATTGGAGAATTTCAATCCCCTTGCCTACGTCTCCGCATTCGAAAATTTAATTAATGCTGAAAGTCCTGATTTAGTCCTATTTGGTCATACGTATGAAACAAGAGATTGGGTACCTCGGTTAAGCGCCAGGCTCGATATTCCATTTTTGACAGACTGTATCGGTTTCAAGAACGAAGATGAATTTGTCTTTACACGGCAAATAAACCAGGGAAAAATTAATTCAGATGTGAAGACCACTGGTTTAACAATAATATCCATCCAATCTGGAGCATATCGTCTTGATTCACTAAAAAGCGGATCATCGATCGCCAGAGAATTCACAGTTGATTTATCCGGCATTGCTCAGAGCATTCGAAAGGGAGAAAAATTTCAGGAAGCTAAAGGGTCAGTGGATTTAAGTCGTGCGGAGGTCATCATTGCAGTGGGCCGTGGCATAGGTAAAGAAGAGAATATGGATGTAATCAAGGAATTAGCCAAAGCATTAAACGCTGAAATTGGCTCATCCCGCCCTGTAGTAGATTATGGCTGGCTCCCGCATGAGCATCAAGTTGGTTCTTCCGGTCAAACCGTTTCCCCTAAATTATATTTTGCTATTGGTATTTCAGGGGCTATCCAGCATCAGGTTGGTATGAAGAGCTCAGATAATATTATCGCCTTGAATAAAGATGAAAATGCTCCCATATTTGAAATTGCTGATTTTGGTGTGGTTGCAGATCTATTCGAAATCATTCCAAATTTGACGGAGAAGATTAATTCCCTTTCTTAAAGAGGAAAATTGTATTATTATATAAAATTGCTTGAAATGAAATTCTTTTATCAAGCAATCCTGTTTATGTCTCGCTCTTAAAATTGTAATTTTATTTTCTAAAATCAGGAGATTTCTTTCATGATTGAGACCCATCATATTTCAATATCATTTTATATAATCGCCCTCTTTGCCATGGCTTATATGGTCTACAATTCTCGCCGGATATTTGTCATCTTTAAAGGCAAATCTGAAATAAAAAAGCCGAGACATATCTTTGAGCAAATTGGTAATTTTCTGACATTCGGTATTGCCCAACGAGGGATATATTCCAGACGATTTTCTTTTGCAACCATAATGCATTTTTTTCTTGGCTGGGGATTTTTTGAACTGTTGTTTGCCACATCGGTGGATTTTGCCACTGCCAGGGGATTCTTTTTGGAATACTTACCAGGGATGGATGAACCCTGGTTTGCATTTTTGAATGATACAGGTGGCCTATTATTATTTATCGGTTTGGTCATGGCTTTATACCGTCGAATGATGGATCGACCAGAATTACTTCCTCATTCAAATTTGACTCAACGTGGTAATTTATTTGGTGATACCGGAATATTATGCTTTCTGCTTTTATTGGTATTTGGTGGATACCTTGCAGAGGCAGCGAGAATTGCTGTTGATCAACCTGTTGATGCCCGCTATTCATGGATTGGTTACCCCCTGTCAAATGTATTGTCCTTGTCAACCTGGATCACCATAAAACCGGTTTTATGGTGGTTTCATGCCATTACATCATTGTTATTTATCGCCCTCCTTCCCACTACTAAAATGATGCATTCTATTGCAGTCATTCTCAATATTGTCTTTACCAACAGATCTCGGCGAGGTGAAGTTCGTACCATGCATGTGTCAAAAATCATGGAAGATCCTGATCTTGATATTGAAAATATTTCCCTTGGCGTAAGTAAAGTTGAAGAATTTACCTGGAAACAATTGTTAGACAGCGTTTCATGCACTGAATGTGCCAGATGCACAACTGTCTGCCCTGCAGCCCAGACTGGCAAACCTCTATCTCCTATGAAAATTATCACTGACATAAGGCAAAGTCTGTATGATACACATGTGCATAATGAAGAATCTGAAAAGCTACTTGGCGGATTAATTTCAGAAAATGAACTATGGTCATGTACAACTTGTGGGGCTTGCATGGATATTTGCCCAGTATTGATTGATCATGTTCCGACCATTGTTGATATGAGAAGACATCTTGTCCTCTCAGAAGGTTTACCTCCTGAGCAGGCAGCAGAAAGCCTTGAAAAAATAATGCAGAATGGCAATCCCTGGGGATTCCCAAAAAAAGATAGACTGAAATGGGCCTCTGATGTAGGATTGGATGTACCAGTTTTTTCACAAAAGAAGTCCGCTGAATACCTTTATTGGGTGGGATGTGCCGGAGCTTATGACCCCAGAAATCAGGAAGTGACCCGCGCAATTATCAATATTATGAATACTGCTGGACTTGATTTTGCAGTGTTAGGCACTGAAGAAAGTTGTACAGGAGATTCTGCCAGACGATTGGGAGAAGAATACACATTTGAAACAATGGCATTGCAAAATATTGAAATTTTAGAAAAATACAAATTCAGTAAAATAATAACACAGTGCCCACATTGCTTTCACACTCTCAAGAATGAATATGTGGATTTTGGTGGTGATTATGATGTCATTCATCACTCTGAATTGATAAATGACCTGATGAAATCAAAAAGTATTTCGGTAATGAAATCTGACTTGAATACTATTACCTATCATGACCCGTGTTACTTGGGAAGATACAATGACATTTATGATACACCCCGGAATGTATTGCAGAATTCTACCGATCCACATAAGATTGTTGAGATGGAGAACAATCAAAATAACAGTTTCTGCTGCGGAGCGGGGGGTGGCAATATGTGGCACGAAATTAATGAAGGAGAGAGAGTAAATGTTGTCCGATTTAGAGAAGCAATATCTACAGGTGCAGAGACAATTGTTACCGCCTGTTCCTTTTGTCTCATTATGATGGATGATGCAATGCGGGTGGATGGCAAGGAGGAAGAAATCAAAATTCTTGACATTGCTGAGGTCGTAAACAACAAGATTAGTTGACAAAATAATCTCTTGAAAATATACCCAAAAAGACGTAGGTTGTGGCGATAACACGCTATCAAAAGAATTTAATTCAATCAATAAAATAAATTAAAATCAATAACTACAAAACAAGGAGAGTTGTAATGAGATTAAAAATGCACTCGTTTATTGTGATCTTAACATTGCTGTGTACTGTCGGTTTGATGGCACAGGATATTGCCGGGGATTATAAAATGAATGGCCTATATGTCGTCTATCATGATATAATCAGATCCGAAACAAATTTGGTTGTGACAGATACATATGGTATTGGCATTACTATTCCAATTTCTACAATGCCTGAAGGTTATGTTTTTTATCATACATATAATGGACCCCATAGTGAAGCAGCATTGACTGCAACAGGTATAAATTTGAATGTGTCATTTGGTGCTGACGGTATTGGTTCTATTACTGAAGGTAGTTTTTATCCAGATGTAAATGCCGTTGACTGTATATCTCAAGTGCAAGTATTGCCAATCACTGATGATATGGTGTATTCCTCAAATCTCGATGCAAATTTGACTATCCCATCAGTTGATATAATTGGGTATCCAAATCCCAGTAATTATGTTGGCGATATATCAGGTAGTTTGTCTCTCTCTACAGGGTTTGTACTAGATTATTTCCCTGCAACTCCAACAAATGTTACCCTTCCATCAGCTTATTTCATTGATTTTGAACCTGATGGCAATATTGACATCTATATTCCTGCGGGAACAAATGTCCCTGGAACCACCTGCGGATATGTAAAAAAGGACGCTGGAATGGTCTCAATGTCAGACATCAACCAATCTATGGGTGTATATCCTGATATGTATGTTGAATGGCATGCTTTGGATGGTCCAATTTCTGAATCTGGCCTTGGTGATATTGTCGGTGAGGATGAAGATGGTTTGACGGGTGATTATGATCGTATTTTTGGATTACCTTATGTCACAGTTACATACATGAGCGCAGCATGTGGATTTAATTATCCGATTGCCGGCGATGTTTCAGGCGTTTTTGAAGCTCTTGGACTTGGTGCTTGTGTTGAAGAAGTTTCTGTTGGAAACGATATGTATCTCATGGATGCCCAATTTGAGACTTGGGGAAATTTCCTGACATTGAATGGTGTCGTATTCAGTCAGACTTATGCCGCTTTATTGGAAAATATGACTCCCGAAGAAGCATTAGCTTTCATAATGGAGACACAACCTGGACTATTTGCTGATGATAGTGATCACGATTTTAATGGTGTCGATGGTCGACTAGTGATGAATTTCGCTCCTACTTGTCTTCCTGAATATGAGTCTCGTCTTGTTATGCTTGAGTTCCGTGATATCAACGCTGGATGTGCTCATGATGGTGACGTCGATGGAGATGGTGCCTTAACTGTAACTGACATTGTTGCCTCTGTTGGATATATTTTAGGAAACAATGATCTTGATCAAGATCAATTCTGTAATGCTGATATGAATGGTGATCAGAATGTTACCGTTTTAGATATAGTTCAAATGGTTTCATATATCCTAACACCAAGATTATCTGATCAAGCATCTGCCCTCAATATAACAAACGATAATAATTCAGTATCATTTGAGTCAAATGGTATGGTCGGTGGTATTGAAATGGTATTATCACACGGTGAAAATTTCTCAATTAACCTAACATCTGATGCTTTAGTATCTGATTACCGTACTGACGGGAATACAACTCATTTAATGATAATTGCCCCAAATTCTGATGAATTATTTACTACTCAGGGTGATTTTGTGATTGAAAGTATTCTTGCTGCTGCAGGAAATGATTATATTGATGTTACAATTCAAACTCCTACCGAGTTCTCAATAAGCGCTGCGTATCCAAACCCATTCAACCCGGTGACTCAAATGACACTTTCATTGGATGCAGGAAGTGATGTTTCTGTTGTAGTTTTTAATATCAAGGGACAGATCGTTTCTACATTGGTAAATGAGTATAGAGATGCTGGTAATTATGACATCACTTGGAACGCCTCTTCCCAGCCAAGCGGCATGTACTTTGTAAAAACCATGCTTAATTCTCAATCTTATACTCAAAAACTTATACTATTGAAATAGTTAGTTTTCACACATTGACTTTTAAAAAGGGGGCAATATTGCCCCCTTTTTTATTTATATCTAATAATAATATATTTAATTTCATATAAACAGGTATATTTATTTTGATTGTAAATACCGTCGGATACTTTTAGATTTCATATCTATTTTTATAAGAGTTTCACATCAAAAGCAGCGATTAAATAACAGGGATTTTTCCATGGCAATAACAAAGATAATCATTATTATTATGTTTTTTACGATATTAATTGCCAGGAATGGAAGTGTCTATGGAAAAATAACTGATAAGTCTGATGATTCGCCTTTAATCGGTGCAAATGTTATTGTGGAAGATACATTCATGGGCGGAGCAGCTGATATTGAAGGTCAATATACAATATCTAATGTTCCTCCCGGTACCTATACTTTCACCGCCAAATATATTGGGTATGAACAATTATCACTGACATTAGAAGTACTTGATGGAAAATCTATCGCCCTTGATTTTGCACTCACTCCTGCTGCAATTCGCGTCAAAGGCGCTCAGGTTACTGGTATCAAACGGCAGGATAAAGTTACAAAAGCCCCCGCCTCTGTAGAAATCATAAGCAACCGGGACATTCGAAGACAAAATACCACAAATATTGGGTCCTATCTAAAAGGTTTAAAAGGCGTTGATTTTACTGCCAGTGGTATAAACAATTATAGTATATCTATCCGTGGTTTTAACAGTAGTTTCAGTTCCCGGCTTCTCACCTTGACTGATGGCAGAATTGCCAATATACCTGCCTTGAGAGTAATTAATTATTCTACTATCCCCCAATCAACCGAAGATGTGGAGAAAATTGAAGTGGTGTTAGGTCCCGCAACTGCTCTCTATGGTGCTAATGCCCATAGTGGAGTCATAAATATTTCGTCTAAATCTCCAGCAGATTCAGAAGGTTTAACGATGAATTTCTCAGGTAGTAACGATGATAGAGATTTAAAGAAAATTTCCGGGAGATGGGCAAAGAAATATAATGACTTCAGTGTGAAAGTCTCTGCCTCATACCTCCATGCTTGGGAATGGGAATATATCTCAGAACGGGAATACAAAGCACATAGCTATCCATGGGTGGGATTCCCGGGAAGGGCAACTGATGGAAAGGATAATAATCCCTGGGGATCAGGCATTCCCACTACTGGAGGAACCATCCAAAATGCAATTGCAGACACGAGTGGCACTTACAAATGGGGAGTGAATATTTATGGAGATACACTTTTATTAGGTGATGGAGAACCAAATCATGGTGATTTGGATGGAGACGGTGTAGCCGGTGAAGACTGGTACAATGGCGTCGATGATGATGGTGATGGCCTTATTGATGAGGATTATTTTTTTGCTGATAATATCGATAATTCTGAACCATTCTCTGATTCCAATGGGGATGGATTATATACGATTGGTGAATCATTTGAAGACTGGAACTCAAATGGGATTTGGGATGACTCTGATGGTGAAATAGATGAAAAAATTGATCTCATTTTTGATGAATGGTATGATGGATATGATAATGATGGAACCGGCGGCGCGGATGACGCTCAGGAAAGAGTAAGCAATACGGATCTTGCCCTGCCGAAGTGGGCTCATCATATCGAAGAAGAGAATATTATTTTATATAATGGAAGAAATTCAGAAACTATTCATGGGAATCCCAATCCCTGGTATGACCCTGAAGGTGTCGATGATCATCTAAGAGGTGATTTTATTTATTCAGAAGATGATCAGGCCATATTATTCGATACTTATTTTTATGACTATGGTGAAGATAATCTCCCTGGTGATGACGCATGGATAGATACATTCGGAGATGGAGTGCTATCTCCTGGTGAAAGTGGTAATAGTCTTAATGATTATCCTTACGAAGGCTGGGTCGATTTTAATAATAACGGAATTTGTGATTTCCCCGAATTTTGTTTAACCTTCGATTTTGGGATGGATGGGATTCCTAATACAGGTGATTATGGAGAAGGCAATGGCATCTGGGATAGTTTTGACTTGAATGGTAATGGAATTAGAGATTATGGGGATGAATGGGTAGATGTTGACGGTGATGGAGTATTTAATGATGGTATTGATCAATTTGTCGGGGATACATGGCCTTTAGAAAATGGCGTATGGGATGTTGGAGAGATTTTAATTGATTGTGGACAGGATGGACTCTGCCTAGGTGATTTTGGGTATCCTGGACCTGATTTTGGTGAGAATGATGGGATACTTGTCTATCCTGATAATGATGAATTGGATGGGATATTTGATACTGGTGATGGATGCTTTGGCTGTGAGGATGATTATCAGGAAAATTTTCAAGTAATTCAAGATACTGATGGTGATGGTATAAATGATTATCCTGACTTTGAAGTCGATAATAGAAAAGTAGATGTTCGATTGGACTATAGGTACAACAGTAACCTTTCATTTACATTCCAGAGCGGTTACTCATACACAAAAACTCAACAAGTTACAGGGATAGGTAGATATATCGCCGACGGCTGGGAATCAACATTTTATCAGTGGAGAACTTTATACAAAAAATGGTTTTTTCAGGCATATATCAATAAAAGCCATTCTGGCGAAACAAGAGGATATAATCTTGGCGATCGAATTATCGACCAATCCTCTAATCTCGCCCTGCAGTTACAGCATAATGATAAATACCGTATTGATAAAACTTTTGCTACAGAACTTATATGGGGAGTAGACTACTTTAGAACCATGCCAAAGACCTTTGGAACCATTTTAAATGATGGACCAAATGGTTATGACAATGATGGTGATAATATTTTTCTTATTAATGATGGACTTGATAACGATAATGACGGTGAGATAGACGAAGTAAATGAAGGAATTGATGAACCAGATGAATTTGGCAATGTTGACGCCAATGAATTTGGCGTTTATTATCAAAGTTCATCCTTACTCACCAGGGATAAAAGATGGAAATTGATTACTGCCGCCAGGTTAGATCACCATGATCAGCTTTCTGAAGAAGGTTTGCTTTTTGGTCCAAAAATCGGAGTCATCTACGAACCAAATGAAAGAAAATCCTGGCGTATGACCTATGGCAAAGCATTCAATACCCCTACTACTACTGCACTGTTTACAGATATTTATTTAGGTAAAAACTTCTTATTTGATGTATACTCCAAAGGAAATCTTAATGGAACACCCTATGCCCGTGTTAGTGCTGATCATCCGGTACATTCGCCCGGTTATAGTGGATGTTATAATCCACCCGGGAGTCCAGAAATCTGTCCAGGTGATGCAGGATATGACCCAGAATTGGGTTTTGAAGAGGTCGGATCATTCGAAGATGGTTATTTTGATAATTATTCTCAAAGGGTAGAGGGTGCTCCATTTTTCTTTAATATAAGTGATGCAATTGCCCCTACTGATTGGATTGCCCTTGATACATCACGATATCTTATTTTTGTTCCTGAGATCAACGGTGATGGTGTTTTATATACGCCGGACGAATCTCATAATATTCCTGATGTGGATCCACTAAGATCTGAAAGTCTTCAGACTTTTGAATTGGGATATAAAGGGTTTATCAACAATAAAACTTTTCTCACATTTGATTATTATGTCAATTATTATGAAAATTTCTTCAGCCCTGCAACCATTATTACGCCAACTGTTGTTATGCGTTACAATTATGATTTGCTGGGAAATTTTCTTGGTGAAGCCACCGTTGATGACCATAAAGTCGTAGGCTTACTACCAGCGGATGCCTCAGGGTCTAACCCGCCATATGGTACTGCCTGGAATGGCATTGATGATGATGATGATTGGGAGACCTGGTCCGATGATTTTGGCTGGGGTGATATTGCTGATCCGGGAGAATGGGGGTTTGTGGCCTGGAATGTGGATTCAAATAACGATACATCAGGTTATGTTCTTTATGAACCATGGGAAGTATTTCAAATAGGAAATCAGTTTAAACCCGAATATGAAACTGTCTCTCAATTTTGGGAAGCCGTTGGTGTGGATGAATATCACAAACTCACCGGCTTGAATGAAGCTGAGATGGTACCCAGTGCGGTTATCGGTGCTGATGGTACTCGTGCTTTAACACCAGGGACTGCCTATTCAGCGCCGCATATTGTCTTAAGCTCATTGAATTATGGTAAAGTCTGGATTCAGGGTTTAGATTTAAGTTTCACTCACTTCCTCAGTTCTTCGGTCTCGATTAATGGAAATTTTTCCTGGTATAATTCCACTAATTTCTATAATGAACTCACCAAAAAGCACGACCCAATTAACGCTCCAAAATACAAATGGACCATCGGTGCTAAATGGGAAACAAATTTTGGATCTGTTTCCGGCAGTCTCAGACATGTAGATTCATTTGAGTGGTCAGACGGTTTATGGATCGGTACAATCGGTCCTTATAATATCCTTAATATTCATACTTCATATAAAATCAATCATCATTTGACATTTAATATTTCTGGCTTGAACCTACTAGATGACTTTCACAGGGAACTTATCGGCGGCGCAAAACTGGGGCGTCAATTCGTCATGCGCTTGTCTGCAAAATTATAAACATCAACATCTTGATTCAGGTCAATCAATTTTAAAAACCAATCTATATTAGTCATATTTTTTTAAAACTCAAAAACTATCGTCTGATGATATCAAATGTATAATTTTTTATTGAGTCTGGATTACAATATCTTTTTTTTTATAAATGGGAATCTGTCCAATCCGCTTTTTGATTGGTTTATGCCTATGCTGGATAAACCCGGTCCCTATTTATTACCATTTATCCTCCTATGGATATATCTAATTTTTAAAACCAAAACCAGAAAGTTATTTATTCTTCTGTTAGTGCCGTTAACAATACTTTGTGTGGATCAATCTGGTTTAGCTATTAAAAAACTTGAGATGAGAGCTCGTCCATGGGTAGGTCAGGAGTCTGGTATGGTAAACCACCTGGGCGGATCCGGAGGTAAACACAAATCATTTCCGTCAAATCACGCCGCCAATGCGGCTGCTCTTGCAGTTATTTTTTCATTTCTTGTGAGAAAACCGAGATACATTTTCTGGGTTTTCGCAACAATTGTGATGTTCTCCAGAATTTATATTGGTGTCCACTACCCGGCAGATATTATTGCCGGAGGGTTGCTTGGATTTGTAATTTCAAAATTAATTATTTTTGCATTTGAGAAAATAAAGCTTCTAAATAAAAAAGGGGGATAATATATCCCCCTTTTTTAATTCTGTAATTTTATTCTAATCTAAATAGTTCAATTCTTAATTTGGTAGTGTGTCACCTGGAATTTTAAAATTAAACTGTTTCTGTCCATCAGTTTTGACCATTTTTATCTCACCAAACTTACCTTCATATTTTTTGATGTTATCTTGTAAGATAAGCATAAGTGTTTTTGTCTGTGGCGGGGTCATTAATATCCTTGATTTTACTTTCGCTTTTGGCATCCCTGGCAGCATTCTGGCAAAATCAATTACAAACTCCGCCGGTGAATGAGTTACAATGGAAAAATTAACATATTCCCCTTGTGAAGTGTTTTCATCCAGCTCAATTTGAATTTGTTTTTGTTTTGTTTTGTTTTCAGATTCCATTATTTCTCCATTAAATAGATAGAACAGGTTTAGTAATTATTTTTTGCTGTTTTTCTTATCGTCTTCTTCTCGGTGTTTTCGGTTAAAATCTCTCCAGTCATCATCCACATGTGCCCAGTCTTCTGCAACATCAATGTCTTCAGTTTGAATAATCAGACCCATTTCATCTTCATATTTTTCGAATCTTTCTTTCTTATTCTCAAATTCATCAGGATCAGTCTCATCTTTCAATTCTTCTGAGGTTTCTTCTTTCCTTTTTATTTCATCACCGTATAGTTTTTTATCAAAGAAATCCAAATTTCGCACTATGCCTTGCATCATCAAAAATTCCAGAAATGCCAGGTATTTTTTATGTTTCAAATTTTTCTTACATGTGGGACATTCCAATTTTTTTGCCAGATGTTCCTCGGCAATCGGTGTGGAACAAGCGGGACATATCAGTCCCTCAAACGACGTTTCTTGCATATTTTCCTCCGTTATTCAGGGGCAGAAATATACTTTCCATTTCAAAACGATTCAAACAATTTATTTTAGGTTTAACTGTTTTTTTTAGAAAGATAATGGTGGGTAATTAATTGTATTTCAAATTTTGTCAGTAATTGACCTCGCCGTGATTTTACAACTTTGCATGTTTCAAGTAATTTTTTTAGATCAGTAATATCATTTTCACCCCAAGAAAATGATGGAATATATTTTGGTTGGAAATCTCCGCCAAAGATATTTGCACCTATACCGACATACGTCCCAGTGTTAAACATTGTTGAAATACCTGCTTTGCTATAGTCACCGATAAATAAACCGAGAAATTTATGCCCGGTTTCGATAATTGCGCCTTCAATATTTATCCTGATAGGTCCATAATTATTTTTTAGATCACTGGTATTAGTATTCGCACCAAGGTTTACCCACATCCCCACATAACTGTGACCAAGGAATCCATCATGCTGCTTGTTGCTGAACCCGTGAATAACACTGTCCTCTACTTCCCCCCCCACTTTACAGAAAGGACCAATTGAAACATTCTCACGGATCTTTGCCCCTGGATTTATTGTCGAACCTTCTCCAATATAAACGGGACCCTTAATCATGGATCCGATATCAACCTTTACATTATTTTCTATTATTATTGGTCCGCCGGAGGCATCCATTATTACGCCAGCCAATATTTCGCAGCATTCACCAATATAAATTTCTTGATGATTTACACAGATTACGGATGGATGAATATGTCCTTCTATTTCCAGCTCAGCCTTAAATCCTTTACCAGAATTGTGAATAGATGAAAGTTTGAGGGATGAAATATCATCCTGTTTGATATATTTTCCAGCCAGGTGAACTGCATCCCAAATAAAATCAAGTCCCTCTACCTGCATTGTCTCATGAAGAAAGTTTTCAAGGTTCGGAAATTTTCCACTCATTTCAGCTTTACCTGATACAAATGCTGCCAGATACCCGCCAGCGGTGTGGTATTGAGTTCTTGCTTTTAGTTTGCTCACATTGTCAAATAACCAGAAATAACTACCATTTAACCAAATTCCAGGTGGTATTCTATCTGGATTAACAGCATAACTCGGATATCTTTCTCTCACTACTTCAGTTAATTCATCTCTTACAAGGAGAGTTAGAGTATCACCCTCACCCATGAAATTGATGATTCGCTGAATATTTGAAAATACTCCCGTACGGATTTCATATATTGCATGGGTTAGTGAAAATGGTTTGAAATTCTTATGTCTATTATCTTCAAATAGTATATAATTCATAATGTTGGAATAATATTGTACATTTGTTTATATCCCCTTTCAAGAAATCCCGATGGAGGAACATCCAACTGTATGTTGTAAAATCTGTCACTATAGTCCGATTTGAATCCAATTGTATATTTTGCATTCAGATGGCTTATAAACTTTGATAGTTCAAAATCAAATTTTGGATTTAGATCAACAACCATATCGAATGAAATATCTCTTGGTGTCACTTTTAATTCACTTGGCTTATAATATATAAATTCATTACTTGTTTTTGCAACCTGGTCCTTATACATGCTGGGAATCATAAATGAAATCTTTAGGCGATCATTTTTCCTGTTAAATAAATTCCTAAAACTATAATTCGCAACCTGGAAGGACTCTTCATCAATAGGGAAAAATATCAAAATGCTCTTCATGGATGTTGGAATCAATGGAAACCTCATAGAAGATGCCATGGCGCCAATTTTTCCTGTAAGAGAATAATATAATATTCTTGTCTTTGTCCTAACTAAATTCAGATTCATTGTCATGATAAGGTAATAATTTATGAACGGGGATAATCATATTATTGTCCCCGTTCACAGAGTATAAATTTAAAGGATATAGGATTAATTGTTTAAAACTTTGTTGATAATATTGCTTATTTCCATAAACTCATCCTTTTCACAGGATTATATATGGCCCACCGATGCAAGTCAAACGGTAACTGCAGTCTTTGGTGAAATGCGCCCTCGTAGATTCCATGCCGGGCTTGATATTCGAACCTGGGGATTAACGGGATATGAGATTTATGCAATTGATGATGGATATATTAGCAGAATCAGGACTGGATCAAAAGGCTATGGCAAAGCTATCTACTTGACAATTACTGATGGGAATACGGCAGTTTATGCCCATTTAGAATCATTTACTGCACCGGTAGACAGGGCTATTAATAAATTACAGATAAAACAAAAATCATTTAATATAGATCAATATTTTCCGACTAATCAATATCTGGTTAAAAAGGGAGATATCATCGGTTATTCCGGCGATACAGGATCAATATCTGGCCCACATCTGCACTTTGAAATAAGAGACTCCAATGAACGACCGATGAATCCCTTGAATACCGGATTGACTTTTCCTGATACAAAACCTCCGGTTGCATATAATATTGCATTTATCCCTCTTTCAATAAAATCCACCGTGAATTCAAGTAATTATCCACTTGTTTTGGATGTGACAAAAAAAGCAAATGATTTGTATGTGATAAATGATACAATAGCAATTTCTGGTTTGAATGGTTTAGCAGTCGATATAAAAGATAAAATTGATGACCAACCCTATAATTTTGGATTGTATGAAATTACATTAGAAATAAATGACACAATCTGGTATCGAATTCTTTATGATGTTTACCCATTTTCAGATGAAAGAAATGCACTTTTTCACCGCGATTTCAAATTATATTCTAATTATGGTAATAAATTCTATCGACTGTTTCGTCATGAAGATCAAATTAGGGATAATTTTATAAAACAATATTCAAACGACGCTTTACCTTCTGAATCAGGTTACTATAATTTTCGCATTTCAGCCAGAGATTTCAATAATAACCAGATTCAAATTGACGGTACTTTTCAAATAATACCGGAACCCATTACAAATAATCAGAGGACGTTTAAGCATATCCCCAACGAGTATTTAGAGAATCTCGCAATTGATGAAATTTCAATTATGCAATTTGAGCATGGAATGTCCTATATATTCTATAAAAATAAATTTGATAATAAATTGAATACTATAAAGAATATGACCGTTGGAAATAACTTATTGCCAGTGGTTCAAATTAAAGATAATTATTTTATATCGGAAGTTATACCGCATAATTTTTCTTCTTCATTCAATGAAATAATTACATCAGATAATGAATCCGAACGACAATTTGCACTATCGGGAGTCACAGTTTATCCCGATGAATCTTTTATATTAGAATCTTCTGATAATTTATTTTCAATTTCTGGGAAGGAAGATTCTTTCATGGATACTTGTCTTGTTTGGGTTAAAAAGAAGGACAATTTTAAAACACCTAAAACCGGAGCAATAGTTTCATCGGTTTATGAAATTGGCCCAAATCATTTTCATTATAAGAACCCTATAAATATTTCATTCAGAATTGAAGGATTTTCTCCTGAAAATTGCAGTATCTATTACTTTGATAAAAAGGAAAATAGTTGGCAGTTTATGGATTCGGAAACGGCGGAAAATAATATTTTTACAAAGATATTGTCAGGAGAGTTATTTGCCGTAATTAAAGAAACTGACGCTCCGGAAATCAGTCAAATTTATCCAGCACCTGACGGGGTTTATGCTGGGGAAAGCATAAAGAAAATATACTGCAAGGTAACAGATGAATTATCAGGCATAACTGATGAAGAAAATATAGAAATGCGTCTTGATCGCACAGCAATTGTATTCGAGTATAATTCATATCGCAATATGGTAGAATATATATTATTTGATCCTCTATCCATTGGAAAGCACATAATTAGTTTTTCGGTAGTTGATAATGTTGGAAACCGGAGATATATTGAGAGCAAATTTGAAATAACACACTGAAAATGTTTATCCCTCTAAAAGACGAAAATCCAAGGATTCTAATTCCGTATGTTACATGGTCAATACTGGCCGTGAATATTTTGGTATTTGTTTTACAAAAAGTTTTTGCAGGATCAGATCCATACTTTTTTATGAAATATGGAGCGACCCCTTTTTTGATTACCGGCGGTGATCTTCCAGTCGGCCTGCCCTATTCGCCAATTATACCATTTCTCAGTATTTTTACCTCAATATTTATTCATGGGGGATATTATCATCTTGCATCAAATATGTTGTTCCTATATGTTTTTGCTGATAATGTGGAAAGTATATTAGGACATAAAAAATTCCTGATTTATTATTTGCTTTGCGGTGTAGCTGCAACTTTTGCTCAAGCATTAATTGATGTTGAATCAACCATTCCATTGATAGGTGCATCCGGCGCTATCTCAGGGATGATGGCGGGATACTTGGTTAAATATCCAAAAGCGAAAATCCTTACTTTGGTTTTTATATTTCCAATAATGCTTCCAGCTTTTGTAGTTGTGGGTTTTTGGTTTGGCAGTCAGGTATTGAATGGAATGGCAAATCTAAATCAAACTGGAGGCGGGGTTGCATGGTTTGCACATATTGGAGGATTTGTTGCAGGACTTGTGTTAATGTTTTTAATTTCAAAAGGTAAATTCAACTGGAGAACATGAATATTCCCATCGATTTAATCAACGAGGCCATCAAGGCCAGAGAAAAAGCTATAGCGCCGTATAGTAATTATCTTGTCGGCGCTGCATTACTTACGGAAAATAATTCTATTATTCATGGATGCAATGTAGAATCAAAAGCATATCCAACAACATTATGTGCCGAGCGGGTTGCGATTTTCTCTGCCATCGCCCAAGGTCATAAGAACTTCAAGGCAATTGCACTTGTAACTGATGATGGAGCAATGCCCTGTGGTGGATGTCGGCAAATCATGGCAGAATATATAAGCGATATTCCAATATACGTCTCTGATCTAAATCTTAATTTTAAATTACTTTCAATGCAGGAACTCCTGCCATACGCGTTTACATCACTATGAAAAAATCAATTTTAATTGGCATTGCCGGCGGTACCGGTTCCGGAAAAACAACTGTAGCAAAAGCATTATCCGCTGAATTCGGAAAATCTGAAGTGGCATTGCTTGAACAGGACTCCTATTACAAAGACCTCGTACATCTTCCATTTAACAATCGCGAAAAAGTCAATTTTGACCATCCTGATGCAGTTGATTTTGAAGAAATGAAATTACAACTGAGGAATTTGTTAAAAGGGAATCCTATAGATGTACCTATTTACGATTATTCGTCACATACACGTAGCGGTGAATCGCGAAGAATTGATCGTCACCATATTATAATTCTTGATGGAATATTAGTATTACTCGACCCTGAACTCAGGGACATGATGGATATAAAGCTCTATGTTGAAACTGCTGATGATATTCGTATTATCCGAAGAATTAAAAGGGATATGAAAAAACGGGGCAGAACATTTGAGTCTATCATCCAACAATATTATACAACTGTGAGACCATCTCATCGACAATTTGTTGAACCGACAAAAATGTATGCTGATATTATCATCCCAGAAGGTGGCCGTAATACCGTTGCAATTGATTTAATCAGGACAAAAATATTATCTGTACTGCTCGGATATAAAATTGGAGACAAAACATGACTTTAACACCAAGAAGCAGTGGATGGATTGAGCTCATTTGCGGACCTATGTTTAGCGGGAAAACCGAGGAATTGATTCGCAGGTTGATCCGTGCTCAAATTGCAAAACAGAATGTTGCAATATTTAAACCATCTATCGATAACCGGTATTCGGAAGATTATATTGTTTCTCATAACAATCGAAAAATCAAATCTGTCATTATAATAAAACCATCAGATATTTTAGACCATGTAGGTGAATCAGATGTCATCGGGATTGATGAGGCCCAATTCTTTGATAATTCTATCATTGAAATTTGCCGGGAGATTGCCAATTCCGGTAAAAGAGTCGTCGTTGCCGGGTTGGAAAAAGATTATCTTGCTAATCCATTTGGTCCTATGCCTGGTCTTCTTGTTGAAGCAGAGTATATCACTAAGGTACTTGCTATCTGTGTGCAATGTGGTGATCCAGCTAATTTCAGTCAAAGAATAAGTGAAGAAAATGGTTTAGTACTCGTCGGTGAAGCTGACAAATATCAGGCGAGATGCCGGAACTGTTATACAAAAAATTAAATAAACATCACATAGGGGAGAATGTATGAATTTAGTCAGTATCGGAGGCCTATTTACCCTCCTGGGCATTGCTTGGCTCTTATCGTATCATAAAAGTAGTATAAAGTT
>Ga0233431_1001630_pt1 | contig 37233 bp, 32 predicted proteins | sample SI_118_April2016_FD_179867 | JGI IMG/M metagenome (GOLD analysis project Ga0233431, IMG submission 179867) | Seawater microbial communities from Saanich Inlet, British Columbia, Canada - SI_118_April2016_200_MG | ecosystem: Environmental > Aquatic > Marine > Inlet | place: Canada: British... | reverse complement strand
TTGAAGAATTTTGCCAAAAGTATGAAGACTACTATTTATCGGGTTAAAAATAGATTATTAGATGAATATATGGTTCAACAGATGAGAAATCCTTCAATCGTTTTTGAGGCAAAATGAGAAAGTCCTGGTATTGTTAAGTTTTTTATAACATAATTAAAATAGGTAAAGCATGACAAAAGATGAAGCGCTAAAAGCATCTATAACACTTAGTACAGAAGACTTCTTAAAATTCGGTGAATCGGTTGTTCGAGCTATTAGAAAGGTGGAAAAAGAATTTAAACCATTGGAATTAATAGAAGGGTGTCTTTATGAAGATATGGACGAGTTTTTGCAAAGCGGAGCAATAAGGCCTAATCAACTTGTTAAACATAAAGGTCATCATAACTGGAACCATCATCAGACATTTACTGAGGGTGATAATGATAAACCTGGTTATGCTGATCACTATTGCGATGACAATGGTAAATCTTCATTATTGATGGAGGCAGCGCGTCATCCAGAATGTCCAAACATGATCAAAGTTTTACTTAAGCACGGCGCTATAGATTCTCCGAACAATTGCGGTATGTTGGCGTTAGATGAAGCTAAACGAGGTCCAAATAAAGATCATGTTATGCAGTTAGAGGAGGCAGCGTTACTAGAAGACATAAAAAGAATAGAAGCAGAAGAAAGATTAGAAAAACTGAAAGTAACAAAAGCGGATGCGGTGGCAAAAGCGGATGCAGCAAAAGCGGAAGCGTTAGCAAAAGCAGAAGCGTTAGCAAAAGCAGCAGCTGAAGAAGCAAAAGCAGCAGCTGAAGAAGCAAAAGCAGCAGCTGAAGAAGCAAAAGCAGCAGCTGAAGAAGCAAAAGCACCAGCTGAAGAAGCAAAAGCAGCAGCTGAAGAAGCAAAAGCACCAGCTGAAGAAGCAAAAGCACCAGCTGAAGAAGCAAAAGCAGCAGCTGAAGAAGCAAAAGCAGCAGCTGAAGAAGCAAAAGCACCAGCTGAAGAAGCAGAAACAGCACATGCTACCTCTTCAGTACCTTTAGTAGCAGAGAAAGATACGAGCTGTCCTGTTTCTCATCATCTTCTTCCACAGCAAGAAGGAGCTGCAACTGAATTCAAGGGTGATAGCGTTCTTTCAACGGTAGTAGAAGAAGATGCGAACATAATACCACAACAATGCTTAGGAATGTGTTATGGGACAGAGCAACACCACAACGAAACTTGTATTGCTGCTTAGTTATAAAATAAATTTTCTTTATTAAGATAGATATAATCTCGGAGGTTTCAAATAAGAAGTCTCCGGGATTTTTTAGTAATAATAACTCTACACCGATATTTTATATTTTTCTTCGTACTCTTTTTGTGCTTTTTTTAGCCCTTCTTGAGTATCAACGTTGATTGGAGGGTTATCTATAACATACACGTCAATTGACATGTTACTTGAAAGAGCTCTAAGTTGCTCTAAGTTCTCCTGTTTTTCAAGGATATCTGGGTCAGAATTAACAAATTTTTCTAAGGCTTTGCGTTTGTACAAATATATTCCGACATGTTCATAATATGTAGGAGCGTCATGTGGAATTGGTTGTCTTGAAAAATATACCCCTTTGCCAAAAGATTGCTTTTCATCATAAAAGGAAATTGCTACTTTTGTCACGTTTTTATCCGCTATCTTCCCTATGTTTTTTGAATCAATCGGAGAAGCTAATGTCAGTATATCTGCTTCTGATTTCAAGGCTTTGTTTCTAAGTTTATTAATGATATTTGGGTCTATAAAGGGAAGATCTCCTTGGAGATTTATTACGTATTGTATGTTTTTTTCTGGATCTATTTTACTTAATGCCTCATAAATTCTATCTGAACCGGAAGTATGTTCCTTGGATGTCATTACACATTGCACATCATTATCTTTGATTGCAGACATTATTTCTACTGAGTCTGTTGCAACGATCACATCCTTTATATCTGAGTCCTTAGCCCTATCTATGACATGCTGCAGCATGGGTTTGTTGCCTATAGGTTGTAGTAATTTCTTAGGAAGTCGGTTTGAGTGTAATCTTGCAGGTATAAATATTGTTGTGTTCATAAAATTATTAGTAATTTTTTATTTAAGTTAGTATAATTCATCGCTATAGTAAATATGATTTTCAAATTATATTTTTATTTATTGACAATGCGAAGATTATTCTTCATATAATAAGTAATTAATTCGCAACGTAAAGTATGTGCCCGTAGCTCAGTTGGTAGAGCATTTGACTTTTAATCAAAGGGTCACAGGTTCGAATCCTGTCGGGCATGCCACCTTAAACTTATATGCAGCAACTCAAACGACTTTACTTATATCTAAAGAATTTAGATTTATATAAATCTAATATTGGCTTATTTCTTTTTTTATTGCTACATCTGATAGTGTGGACCTTGATACCAACGTTAACCAGAGAAGCCCTAGATTCTAAGATAGACATGTCAGAGAATTATGTGTGGGGCAAAGAATTTCAATTAGGTTACTATAAGCATCCTCCGTTTTTTGCATGGATTGTGGGAATATGGTTTAGAATTTTTCCTACTACCAACTTTTACTACTTTTTGCTTTCTCAGGTTAACATTATAGTAGGCTTTATTTTTGTGTACCTTTTATCTAAGGAGATCATAGGAAAGCAAAAAGCACTGATAGCGGTAATGCTTCTGGAGTTTATACCTTACTATAATATATTGGGTATAAAGCTAAACGCGAATTCGATATTATTATCTGTTTGGCCGGCGGTGATTTTTTTCTTTTATAAAGCGATTAAAGAGGATCGTTGGTTTTTTTGGGTTTTGACAGGCATAAGTGCAGCGATTGCTTTGTTGAGTAAGTATTACTCAGCCATGCTGTTTGTAGCAATGATTGCCTTTTTACTTATAAGAGATAATTTTAATGTAGCAAAAACATTAAAGAGGAAAGGGATATTTTTTGCACTTGGGGCTTTTTTGTTAACGATGCTTCCTCATTTTAAATGGTTATGGGATACTGATTTTGTGATTTTTAAATATGTTGCAGAACAGCGAGGAGAAAGATTTATATTATCGTCTATAAAATTTTTATCTCGGCCATTTTTGTATTTATTACCGGTAGTTTTAATAAGCAAATTTGCCTTGTCTTTGAAGTTAAGAAAGTTACTTTCATTGAAATTTAACAACCTGAATCACTTATTTTTATATAGCATTACTTTTATTCCTTACATTGCTACTTTTTTTGTGGGCTTAATCTTGACCATTGAAACATCTGGTATTTGGGGCATGCCTATTTGGTTTTTGTTTACTACCATTTTAATGAGCAATAAAATTTCTCATAATGACCGAATTGCAAAAGCAGTATTAGGTTTTCTGCTCTTATCTCTTATCGTAGGCATATCTATCCGTGTATCTAATTTGCGTATTAATGAAAATTATCATTTTCCAGGCAAGAAAATTGCTGTAGCGCTTACAGAGGCGTGGCATGCTAAATATAGTAGCAACTTAAGTTATATTATAGGAGAGAACAGGGCTTGCTACTACACATCGTTCTATAGCATGGATCATCCTTCTGTTATTATTAGCTTTGATTATTTAGTAAGTCCCTGGGTAAGTAAAAAAGATTTCACACGAAAAGGGGGGGTTATCGTCTGTGACTATGGCAACTCCGGTTGTGCTTTAGAAGCAAGGAGAAGCTTTAAGAAATATAAATTGCAATGGAATAAACTAGAGGTAGACAATTATATATTTAATTATGCCCTTATTCCTCCTTATAAGTAAAAAATACTCTTAGAAAAAAATCACACTATTTGCTAAAAATCATCGAGCACTTTGTGTTGTGACAGCTCTTAAAATTAATCCTTTGTTAACTGTTTTAATGTAAAATTGTTAATAATAGTAATTAATAAAGGATAAAATTATGGCTGGTGATGATGAAAAAAGGACAATTACAGTAGCTGAAGAGGATCGCATACGCTTTAGTTCGGCTTTGTTGCTTGCAGCAGGAGAATATGGGTTAAAAAACACAGGCAGAGTCGAATTTGAAGCAGCAATCGGAAGGGCTCTAACAGATCACCTGGGTGTACAAGAAGAAGATACGCCTGAATACCGTGCACAATTAACCCATATGGCTAATTTTTTAGAAATAGAGCGTATGACTGTCCCTTCCATGTTTCATACAATAAACAAAACTACGAGACAAATGTCCAAGCTCCAAGGGGAGTTTCTCTCAGAGTTTGGGGACAAATTAAAAAAAGGGAAAGTTACTTTTGTAGACTTTGCTGCTTTTGTTGTTCTTAGCCCTATAATATTAACTTCGCTAACTACGGTAGCATTTACTCAAGCTATGTCTAATTTTGTGAGCGCAATAGATTCTGTTGTCCAAAAAATGAATTTTAAAATTCCAAAAATAGGTTGGAACGTGACTTTTAGACTACCTAAAAGTCAACAAGTTGCTGTAGGCGCCCTTAATCTTCTCGCAACAGAAAAAGGAATGTCTGTAAGTTACAAAGGAAGGGGAGGAAGACATGCTTCTGGTCGTGCCGAAAAGGCGGTTGAAAAGTTTTCTGAAACACTTGCGGAAAGAAAGAATGCAGAAGCCCAAGCTTCCCCAGTAGTTGGAGATGCAAGTTCAACAACAGGACCCAAAGCTCCTCCGGCAGTTCAAGATGGAGTTCCAACAACAGGACCCAAAGCTCCTCCGACAGTTCAAGATGGAGTTCTAACAACAGGACCCCAAGCTCCTTCAAAACCTTTAACAGAACCCCAAGCCCCGGTAGCTGGAGGGTTTGCCGAAAAATACTTGGAAGGAAAAAGTACAGGTCCAGCAGGCCCCTCAGGTCCAGCAGGACCCTCAGGCCCCCAAGCTCCTTCAAAACCTTCAACAGAATCCCAAGATCCTCTGGTGGTTGGAGAGCATACCAAGAGACACGTGGAAGGAAAAAGTACAGGTCCAGCAGGACCCTCAGCTTCTCCGGTAGGGTAATAATTTAGGCTTTGTTGAGCCAAGAAGCTTATCTAATTTTATATATTTTTTATAATCTCTTTCAATTTATAACAAGTACTATACTCACTTTGTCGATATTGAGATTTAAGATGGTTTAAATCGGAGCTTGTTAAGTTATTAGTAAGTTCTGATTTTTCTTTATAACGAAATGCCGGATGCAGCATTATCTCAATGGTTTTGTATTTTGTTGTTAGATGTTTTATGTTTTTAACAAAGTCAGGCTTTATTTTACAGCTATATAATATGCTAAAAAAATATATGTCTGATAGAAGGGGGGTATGAAAAAGCGACAGTAACTTTATAATTAGATATTTAAAAATTCCACCATCGAAAAAACAACTTATGCTTTTTGTGATTTTTAGTGTCTCAAATAAATTTTCGTTTATTACTCTAATTCTGGGGATTTGGTGTTTAGTTGCAAGTTTTTTTATAATCTTTTGTATATAAGGAGTCGTATGTATGTGCCGATGACTGTCTATATGAGAAATCTTTATGTTATGCGCTTTTAGTTTTTTTATTTGTGAATCAATTTCATAGTATATATCTTGAGTTATTACTTTTTTATTGAAAAAATAGCCAAGTACTAATCCTACAAAACCATATTTAAAGTATCCGGCATGATTTACTAAGCTAGGTATTTTATTTGCAATAGAAATGGGTTTTCCAGAAGTTAAATTTATATGAATTCCGAGTTGTAGATTTTTGCATCTTTTACCCGCGCTTACAGCTTCATTAAAATATGATGAGTTAGCTAATAAACTAGCGTGTGTTAAACAACCATTTTTATGTGCATCTATTATAGCATCGTTAACTTCTTCCGACATACCAAAATCATCAGCGGTTACTATGATTTTATTCATAACTACTTGTTACTGGTTATTAGTTCTGATGTATACAGAGGTCTCTTTTTTACTTCTAAATGTATTCTACCTATGTACTCTCCTATTATTCCTAATGCTATTAACTGCACAGAACCCATGAATACAATTATGGTTACTATCGATGTGTAACCGGTTGGAGGTTTGTTATGGATGAAATATTCCATAATGGTGTATATCCCGAAGCATATACTAAAGATGTTGGCAATAATTCCTAAATATATAGAAAATCTGAGAGGTTTTATAGAGAATTGCATTATGCTGTTGATAGCCAAGGCAAGGGATTTTTTAAAACTATACTTACTTTTGCCTTCTATGCGTTTGGGAGCGCTAAATTCTATTATGCTGTATTTGTTATGAGGCACCCCTATCCAATGCAGCATGCCTCGGAAGATTCTATTGTTTTCATGCATCTTTTCTAAAATTGTTCTGTATTTTTTGTCTATTAAACGAAAATCAGACATATTCTGCTCTATCTTGGTATCGCTCAAAAAATTAAATATTTTATAAAACAAGAAGTTCGTTATGTTATTAAATATAGAATAGTCACGGTTTAGTACCCTGCGTGTTAAGACGACCTCTTGGTTGTTTTCTTTCCATAACTTCACCATTTGAGGGATATATTTAGCAGGATGTTGTAAGTCTGCATCCATAAATATTATGGCATCCATCTTTGAATGGTCCATTCCCGCGGTCATTGCAATTTCATGGCCAAAGTTTTTGCTTAAATTGACAATTTTTATATTCTTATCTGATGAAAGTAGTTTTTTCATTTCTTCTAATGAGTTATCAGTACTACCATCGTTGACAAAAATGATTTCGTAATTTTTGATGCTGGAAGGAATATATTTTTTGATGTCTTTGTAGACTAGTTTTATATTGTTTTCTTCATTAAAGACCGAAACTACTATGCTTAAGCTGTTTTTGTTATGCATTTTTAAATACCTTAAATTTAAACGCAATAAAAGTTAGCAGTGCTACAGTTAATATAGTGATAAATAATGCTAAATGATACTGTATGTTTAATATCCTAAGAGTCACATAAAATAATGTTTGGTTTATTAAGAACATTATAAAAGAAGTTATTAGAAATTTCAAAAAGGTTTTATGAGAGGTGACTCTTACATTAAAGGTTAATCTTGAATGCCCATAATAAGAGAATAATACCGCAGCTAAATAACCAAATATGTTTACGAATAAAGGAGGGAATCTTAAAGCCTCTACGAGCAATATAACTGTTAAAAAGTGTATCAAGGCTGATAAGCCACCTACAAGCACAAATAGTATAATTTGTATGTGAGGCTGTTTGGCGGAAGTGTTCATAATGCTCATGTTGTATAGGAGTTAGTATAGACTAAAGTTTGGGGTGTGTCTGTAGTAATTCAGGTCATGTTTAGAAACGGTTCTTTTGGCTAAATGCTAGAAATAAAATGTAAAATTTTTCGATTGTTTATAGTTTTGACATTTGTAAAATCATGTTATAGCATGTAGCTTATAGGTTATGCAATTTAATATCAAATGTTTGAACAAATCCCTAATTATGTACAACAGTATCTTCCAATAATAGTGTTTTTAGGAATTGCACTGATTATCTCCATTATAGCTATTTATATACCTCTTATTTTTGCTGAAAATAAACCAGACAGAGAAAAATTATCTGCATGCGAATGTAATTTTGAAGCATTTACCGATGTTAAAAATAAATTCAATGTTAGATTTTATTTAGTTGCTGTTTTGTTTATCATTTTTAGTGCGGGGATTATGTTTTTATTTCCATGGGCTGTAACGTTAAAACAAATTGGCATTTATGGCTTTTGGTCAATGATTGTTTTTTTATCAATTTTGATTGTAGGATTTATCTACGCATGGAAAAAAGGAGCACTGGAGCAGGAATAAATGGATAAAGAGCTAAATAAATTAGAGTTTTTAGACCAAGATAGCTTGCTTACCAAATTTAATGACACCATCTCAGGGCGAGGATTTGTACTAGCTAAACTGGATGAACTTGTTAATTGGGCTAGGTCTGGCTCTTTATGGGCCATGCCATTCGGACTTTCTTGTTGTGCGCTGGAAATGACACAATGCGCTGCTAGTAGACATGATATGGAGCGTTTTGGCATGTTATTTCGTTCAAGTCCAAGACAATCGGATGTGATGATTGTTGCTGGTACTCTGACTAATAAAATGGCTCCTGCACTTAGAAAAGCTTATGATCAAATGGCCGAGCCACGATATGTAATCTCCATGGGAAGCTGTGCTAATGGCGGAGGCTGTTATCATTATTCATATTCAGTTGTAAGAGGTTGTGATAGGATTGTACCTGTGGATATTTATGTGCCTGGTTGTCCTCCGACAGCGGAAGCTTTGCTTTATGGTATTTTGTTGTTGCAACGCAAAATTAAACGTACAGGTATAATTAAAAAAAGTTGAATGAGAGGAGTTGAATGCTAAGCAATATTAATGAGTATTTAGCAAGCGATATAGAAAAAACCCTAGGTAAGGATAGAATATCCGTTATAGAAAGCACAGACCCTGTATCAATAAAAATATCTACTTCAGATTTAATTCCCTTATTAAATTTATTAAAAAGCAATAAATTATATGACTTTAAAACCTTGATTGACATATTCGGCGTTGATTATCCATCCAACTCCAAGAGATTTGAGGTGAATTACAGCTTGCTGAGTATTAAACATAATTACCGCGTTAATCTTAAAATAGAAGTTGCAGAGGATGAGGAAGTTCCATCAATTGTAGGGATGTATAATGCTGCAGGTTGGTTTGAACGAGAAGTGTGGGATATGTATGGAGTAAAATTTACGGGCAATTCAGATTTGCGTCGCATATTAACCGATTATGAATTTGAGGGACATCCTTTACGGAAAGATTTCCCACTAACTGGGCACAAAGAGGTCAGATATGATTTTGAAAAAAAGAAGATAGAGTACAAGGATATAACCCTCACACAAGAATATAGAAATTTTGATTTTAAAAGCCCTTGGAAAGGTACTCAATATAAGATTCAAAAAGAACCTGAAAAAACAGAAGAAAAGCAATGACAAAAAAAGAAATTACGATTAATTTTGGCGCTCAGTATTCTGTCACACAGGGGGTTTTAAAGTTAATTTTAGAGATGGACGGAGAGGTTATTCAAAAAGTTGACCCTCATATAGGTCTATTACATCGTGGTACTGAAAAATTAATAGAACATAAAACGTACTTGCAAGCCGTACCTTATTTTGATCGGTTGGATTATGTATCTCCTATGTCTCAAGAACATGCTTTTGCTTTAGCTGTAGAAAAACTATTAAAATGCGATGTGCCAATTAGAGCGCAATATATAAGAGTTCTTTTCTCAGAACTTACAAGAATATCAAATCATTGCTTAAATGTTTCTTCTAACGCTATTGCCGTAGGAACTACAACTCCTTCTCAATGGTTATCCGAACAAAGGGAAAAGATAATGCAGTTCTATGAAGAAGTGTCGGGCTCGAGAATGCATGCTAATTATTTTAGACCAGGAGGGGTTGCTCAAGATTTACCTGAAGGTCTTTTAGAGCGTATTGAAAAATTTACACACGGCTTTGTAAAAACACTTGCGGATGTTGAGGGGCTTTTAAATGAAAACCGTATATGGAAACAACGTTTAGTTGATATTGGAATAGTAGAACCTCAAGACGCTATAGACCGGGCTTTTACAGGGCCAATGCTTAGAGGGTCAGGTGTTCCTTGGGACTTAAGAAAGGCAAGACCTTATGATGTTTATGATAAGGTGTTATTTGATATTCCTGTAGGTAAACATGGAGATTGTTATGATCGCTATTTAGTTAGGGTTGAGGAAATGTACCAATCTATCAGAATTATTAAACAATGTATAAATAGCATGCCCAACGGGGCAATTAAAACATTAGATTGCAAAGTATCTCCACCGCCGTGTACAGAAATGAAAGAGTCAATAGAAACAATGATCCATCACTTTAAGTTATGTACGGAAGGCTATAGTGTGCCTGGGGGAGAAGTGTACTCAGCAGTGGAGGCGCCTAAAGGAGAATTCGGAGTATATTTAATTTCAAATGGTGAAAATAAACCATATCGTTGTAAAATACGAGCTCCGGGCTTTGCTCATTTACAAGCGCTTGATTTTATAGCTAAAGGGCATACGTTAGCTGATCTTACTGCGATAATTGGTAATTTAGACTTAACATTAGGAGAGATAGACAGATGACACCCTATACAGGTAAAGCTAAATTTGAATTTAACAAAGATAATCTAAAAAAAAGCCATAAGATCATTGCTCAATACCCAAAAACTAAGCAGGCAAGTGCTATAGTACCATTGTTGGATTTAGCTCAGAGACAAAATTCTGGTTGGATTTCAAATGAAATCATTGGATACATAGCGAATATTTTGGATATGGAACCAATCAAGATTTATGAAATTGCAAGCTTTTATAGCGCGTTTAATTTAAAGCCTGTCGGCAAGTATCATATTCGAGTGTGCAGTGGTATTTCCTGTTGGCTTAGAGGTGGTAGCGATATAATGGAGAGATGTAAAAAAGTATTGAAAATAAATAACGGTGAAACCACTGAAGATAGTAATTTTACTTTGGAAAAAGTAGAATGTTTAGGGAGCTGCGTTAATGCTCCAGTAATGAAAATTAATGATGATTATTATGAAGATTTAACTCCGGATAGTGTGGAAAAAATTCTTTCTGATTTGAGTGAGTATAAAAAACCTAAAAAAGGATCTCAAATAGGAAGAAAATCTTCAGAAGCTAAAAAGTGTAATGGATAATGCTGAAAGCGAAAGATAAAATATTTACTAATTTATATGGATTTAGAAAGCCTGATCTTGCAACCAGTAAGAAACGTGGAGATTGGGATAATACTAAAAAACTTCTTTCTTGTGGGGCAGGTAAAATAATAGAGCAAATTAAACTCTCGGGCTTGAGAGGTAGGGGAGGGGGCGGTTTTCCTACCGGAGCAAAATGGAAATGTATGGCTGCAAATAAAACAAAGCCCAAGTATTTTATTATCAATGCAAATGAAAGTATTCCGGGAATATGTAAAGACAGAGATATATTGAGGCATGAACCTCATAAACTTTTGGAAGGTATATTATGCGCTTGTTATGCTACAGGGGCAAACAGGTGTTACATTTATATTCGCGGAGAATTTTATAATGAAGCGCTAATCCTACAGCATGCAATAACAGAAGCATATAATGCGGGATTGCTTGGTAAGGATGCTTGCAAAAGCGGGTTTGGTTGTGATGTGTATTTGCACAAAGGTGCTGGCGCCTATATTTGCGGAGAGGAAACAGCTTTGTTAGAAAGTTTAGAAGGAAAAAGGGGGGTACCTAAGATAAAACCTCCATTTCCTGCATCTGTGGGTCTGTATGATTGCCCTACTATCGTTAATAATGTTGAATCTATCGCGGTGGTTCCAACTATTTTACGCAGAGGAGCCGATTGGTTTGCTTCTCTTGGAAAAGAAAACAATACAGGAACCAAGATATTTAGCATATCAGGACATGTGAATACCCCTTGCAATGTGGAGGAAGTTTTAGGCATTCCTTTGCGCGAATTGATTGAAGAACACGCTGGTGGGGTAAAAGGAGGTTGGAATAACTTGCTAGCAGTGATCCCAGGAGGTCTCTCTACCTCTTTATTACCGAAGTCTATATGTGAATATATAGAAATGGATTTTGATAGTTTAGCAGCAGAAAAAAGTAGTCTAGGCACAGCAGGTGTGATTGTAATGGATAAATCAACTGATATAGTTCACGCAACTGCAAGAATTAGTAAATTTTTTATGCAAGGATCTTGTGGGCAATGTACTCCATGTCGTGAAGGTACTGGATGGGTCTGGAGAATGATGATGAAAATGGAAAAAGGGGATATTACAAAAAAGGAAATTGATGAAATATATGACATAACCGAACAAATAGAAAATAATACAATTTGTGCATTTGGTGATGCTTCTGCACGGCCAGTGCAAGGGCTTATAAGATATTTTAGAGATGAAATAAAAAACAAAATCAAGTTAAAAAAAGAAATGGAGAATGTAACATAAGATGGTAAAGCTTACGATTAATGGAAAACAAATAGAGGTAGAAAAGGGGTTATCATTAATTCAGGCTTGTGAATTAGCTGAAGTTGAAATTCCTAGATTTTGTTATCACGATAAGCTTAAGGTGGCAGGCAGCTGCCGTGCATGTCTGGTTGAAATAGAAAAAATGGATAAACTTGTCGCTTCTTGTGCTACGCCTGTGAGCGAAGGAATGGTAGTGCATACTGATTCCGAAAAAGTAAAAAAGGCTAGGGAAGGGGCCTTAGAGTTTTTGTTGGTCAATCATCCGTTGGAGTGTCCTATTTGCGATCAAGGAGGTGAATGCGATTTGCAAGATCAGGCAATGGTCTATGGAAAAGGGGCTAGTAGGTTTTGTGAAAATAAAAGAGCTGTTGAAGATAAAAACATGGGGCCTTTAATTGAGACCCATATGAATCGTTGTATACATTGTACTAGGTGTGTGAGATTTATAAATGATATTGCAGGGACAGGAGAACTTGCTGTTTTTGGATTAGGTGAAAGCATGAAGATTTCAACCTATTTGCAACAAGTTGTCACTTCAGAGTTATCAGGTAATATGATTGATATATGTCCGGTTGGAGCTTTAACATCAAAGCCATATGCGTTTAAAGCTCGCAATTGGGAGCTGATTAAAACCGAATCTATTGATGTATTAGATGCAGTTGGTAGCAATATCCGAATTGATAGCAGAGGACCTGAAGTATTACGTATTTTACCAAGGCTTAATGAAGACATAAATGAAGAATGGATATCTGATAAAACAAGATTTGCTTATGACGGTCTTAAAAATCAGCGATTAGATAAACCTTATATTAAAATAGATGGAAAGTTAAATTCTGTCTCTTGGGGAGAAGCTTTAGATTTTATAAAAACCAAAATTACTCAAATACAAGCACATGAAATGGCAGCAATTATAGGAGATTTAGTTGATGCCGAATCCATATTAGTGCTTAGAGATATGATGAAGTCTTTAGGTTCTCCACATATTGATTGTATGCAAGAAGGCGTAAAACTCGATTTTCGTCATAGATGTAGTTATTTATTTAATAGCTCAATTGCGGGCATAGAAAAGTCTGATTTATGTTTGATAATAGGTGCAAATCCACGTTATGAAGCGACTATGATTAACGCCCGTATTCGTAAAAGATGGTTGCAAGGTAATTATAAAATATATTCTATAGGGGAAGAACTTGATCTTACTTACCCAGTAGAGCATCTGGGTGATAATCCAAAATTGCTAGAACAAATTTTGCAAGGAAAGCATAAGCTTTCGAATGCTTTAAAAAAAGCAAACAACCCTATGATAATCCTTGGTTATGGAGCTCTTAAAAGAGAGGATTGGCAGGAGATTTTATATATATGTAATAATATTTCTAATAAATATGGCTTAATAAAAGATGATTGGAATGGCTTTAATGTTCTGCATCGTTCAGCGTCATGCGTTGCTGCTCTTGATTTAGGTTTTGTCCCCGGGAAAGGTGGTATGCATGTAGATCAAATTTTAGAGGCAACTAACAGTCAATCGATTAAGCTGTTGTATTTACTTGCTGCCGATGAAGTTGACACCTCAATACTCAGGAACGATTGTTTTATTATTTATCAAGGGCATCATGGAGATAAATCTGCGTTAATTGCTGATGTAATTTTACCCGGCGCAGCATATACTGAAAAGGATGCAATTTATGTTAATTTAGAGGGCAGGGCGCAGAGAACTAAAAAAGCTGTACAAGCCCCAGGGGAAGCAAAAGAGGATTGGTTGATATTAATGCTGTTGGCTAATAGTTTAGGTATAAAGTTGCCTTATTCTAATAAGACAGAGTTATTAAATAAGCTAGCTCAAGAAGCTCTTTGTTTCAAAAAAATTGGCTCTATAGTAAAAACTAAATGGCAAAATTTTGGTATAAAAGGTAATTTATTAGATAATCGTATAGAAGCTTTAAAAATGAATTATTATCTGAGTGACCCAATATGTAGGGCCTCAAGAACTATGGCAAAATGTAGAGATCAATTTGGAAAAGTGGGTGTTGAAAAATAACGCAATGGTAACGAGAAAAGAATGAGTGCATTTATAGAGTATTTAGAAATAGTACTTGGTTATATTTTTCAAATTATGGCTATAACCATTCCTTTGTTATTTTGTGTTTTATATTTAGCCTATGCTGAGAGAAAAGTAATTGCATTTATCCAGCTGAGAAAAGGTTCTAGTGTTGTTGGTATTTCAGGACTTTTGCAGCCTATAGCTGATGTGATTAAATTGTTGTTTAAAGAACTAATTATTCCTAATAAAGCAAGTAGGTTTCTTTTTATTTTAGCTCCTATGATTACATTTGTTTTAAGCCTCATTGCCTGGGCAGTAATTCCTTTTGGTGAAGGAAAAGCTCTAGCTAACATAAATGTGGGGGTTCTATACTTGCTCTCAATTTCTTCGCTGGGACTATATGGCATTATGATTGCTGGTTGGGCAAGCAATTCTCAGTATGCCTTTTTAGGAGCGGTACGATCTGTTGCACAAATGATATCCTATAAAATTTCTATAGCGCTTATTATAGTGTGCGTTTTGATTGCGACAGGATCGCTAAATTTAACTGAAATTGTATTAGCACAAAAAAACATGGAGTGGTATATCAAGCTTTTGTTATTCCCAATGATGATCGTGTTTTTTATTTCTATTTTAGCCGAAACTAACAGATCGCCATTTGACACCTCTAAAGCAGAATCAGAACTTGTTGCGGGATATAATATAGAATATTCATCCATGGCATTTGCGTTGCTATCCTTAAGCGAATATACCAATATGATTTTAACTAGTTCTATGTTGGTTATATTGTTTTGGAGTGGGTGGTTACCAATTGTAGATGCTCCAATCTTTTATGTCATTCCGCCATTTATATGGTTTGTATTAAAAGTAGTATTAGTTTTATTTTGCTTTTTCTGGATAAGAGCAACATTCCCTAGATATAGGTACGATCAATTAATAAGGATAGGGTGGAAATTTTTACTCCCTCTAACTTTATTTTGGGTTATATTAGTATCTGGAGTTTTAGTTTTTTTTAATAAGTTACCTTGATATAAATTATGATAAATCTAGGCAAAAAATTAAAATCTTTATTTCTCACTGAGTTAATATCAGGAATGTTATTAACTTTGAGATATTTATTCAAGCCATCAGTAACAATTAATTATCCTTATGAAAAAAACAAGGTCAGTCCTAGATTTAAAGGAGAACATGTCTTAAGAAGGCATGCCAATGGAGAAGAGCGATGCGTTGCTTGTAAATTATGTGAAGCTGTTTGTCCTGCGCAAGCTATCACTATCGAGGCAAAGGCATGTGAAGACAATACTAGAAAAACAACAAAATACGATATAGACATGACCAAGTGTATTCATTGTGGTTTATGCCAAGAAGCATGTCCAGTTGCAGCTATAGTTAAAGGATCAAATTTTGAATTTGCTACAGAAACCCATGAAGAACTATACTATGATAAAAAGAAATTAATGCAAAATGGGGATATCTGGGCAGAGGCAATAGATATGAAATTAAAAAAGAAAACTCCTGAAACAAAAAGAAAGTTATGATTATATATGATTTATTATTTTATGTTTTTGCTGCGTTAATGATTTTTTCAGCCGTTGGTGTTGTGTCGGTTAAAAATCCAGTTTATTCCGTGCTATTATTGATCTTCACTTTTTTTAATGCAGCTGCCATATTTATTTTATTAGGAGCGGAGTTTTTAGCGATGGCTATGATAATAGTTTACGCCGGTGCTATTGCGGTATTATTTTTATTCGTGGTGATGATGCTTAATATTAAAACGTCCCAAATTAAGCAATGTGCAATATCACATCATAAATTACTAATATCTGTTGTTGTTCTTTTGTTAGCTGAGTTGATTGCGGTAATATATCTATCTTTACATCCACAGCCAGAAATTGCTACATCACAAAATCCTTTAATTATAGATGGACTCAAAGATAATACTTATCAACTAGGTTTTGTGTTTTATACAAAATATGTTTACTTGTTTCAAATATGTGGAGTTATTTTATTTGTTGCAATAATTAGCTCTATTATTCTTACCTTTAGAAATTCCAAAAATATTAAAAAACAAGATATTAATAGTCAAATGAGTAGAACAAAAGAAAGTTCTATTAAATTAGCAACCATAAAAACGGGGGATGGAGTAAATGCAATTCACAGAAAGTAATGTTGATTTAATACATTTTTTAGTCTTAGGTGCTATTATTTTTTCTATTGGACTATATGGAGTATTTAGTAACAGAAAAAATATTATCATTGTATTTATATCAATAGAGCTAATGTTATTAGCTATAAATATTAATTTAGTGTCTTTCTCGGTATTTTTAAAAGATTTAACTGGGCAAATATTTACAATGTTTATTTTAGTTATTGCAGTGGCAGAAGTCGCTGTGGGGTTGGCTATTTTAGTAGCTTATTATCGCGCTAAAGGCGATATTGATATAAATAAAATGAATCAAATGCAAGGATAAAAATGATCGCCAAAGTTATAGTTTTCCTTCCCTTACTGTCATTTATAATCGTAGGATTGCTAAAAAGAAATTTCGTAAGATCAGCTGGAATTATTGCATCATCTTTGATTACAATATCAGCTGTTTTATCCTGTTTTGTTTTTTACAAAGTTATATTTAATGCCAGTATAGAAGAACATATAGTATTTAGTTGGCTCTCAGCTGAAGGTCTATCAGTTAATTGGAGTATTTATATTGATTCTATAACAGCAGTAATGCTCGTAGTGATAAGTGTGATCTCGGCTCTTGTGCATGTTTATTCTATTGGCTACATGGAATATGACCATAATTTACCCAAATTTATGTCTCTTATTTCCTTGTTTACTTTTTTTATGCTGGTACTGGTAATATCAAATAATATTTTACAGTTATTTTTTGGTTGGGAAGGCGTCGGTTTATCATCTTATTTATTAACAGGTTATTGGTATAAAAAAGCTTCTGCGTATAAAGCTGCAATTAAAACATTTCTAATAAATAGAGTGGCAGATGTTTGCTTTGCTATAGGAATATTTACTATCTACTTTACCTTTGACAGTTTAGTTTTTACGGAAATTTTTAAAAATACCGCAGCCCATGCGAATGACAGTATTAGCATATTGGGGATAAACATGAGATCAATAGATTTTATCTGCTTTATGCTTTTTATTGGTTGTATGGGAAAGTCTGCTCAGATATTTTTTCATACCTGGCTGTCTGATAGTACGGAAGGGCCTGCTCCGGTTCAGGCTTTAATTCACTCAGCTACTATGGTTACTGCGGGGGTTTTTTTAGTGGTAAGATGCTCTCCTCTATTTGAGTATTCTGAAGTAGCATTAGAATTTATTACTATAATAGGAGCAGTCACATGTCTATTTGCAGCAACAATTGCTTTGGTACAAAATGATATTAAGAGAGTAATCGCTTACTCTACCTGCAGCCAATTTGGTTATATGTTTTTTGCTTGTGGTGTGTCTGCTTATGACGCGGCAATGTTTCACCTTATGACTCATGCTTTTTTTAAGGCTTTGTTATTTCTAGGGGCTGGTAATATAGTTCATGCAATGATGGGTGAACGAGACATAAGAAAAATGGGGGGCATGTATGAAAAAACTCCACTTACTTGCTTTATGATGACGATTGGTTTTCTTGCGCTAAGTGGAATTTTCCCATTTGCTGGTTATTTTTCAATGAATGCAATAATTAAAGCAGCTTATGCAAAAAACACCGCTATTGGTGAATATGCCTACTCTCTGGGAGTGGTTACTGTTTGTTGTACTTCTTTTTATTCTTTCAGATTGCTTATTCTTACCTTCTATGGCTCAAGTAGATATCCTGCCAGTTTGTCTAAAAATATTAATGAAGCGCCTTTAGTGATGCTTGCCCCGGTGTCTATTCTTGCTTTTGTTACTCTCTTTTTAGGAATTATAGGGCAATATTTATTTAATATATTAGATTCAGGAGAGGCTTTTTGGGGAAATGCTATTTATGTAGCGGCTACGAATAATCTTGCAGATAAGGTTAGTAATCTTTCGTGGCTTGTGAAATTATCTTCTAGTATTTCTGCAGTAATAGGTATTATTATTGCTTATATCTTTTATGTATACAGAACCAATGTACCTGCCATACTTAAAAATAAATTCCAATTTCTCTATGCTGTGTTACTGAACAGATATTATTTTGATGAAATATATGAATTTATCTTTGTAATGCCTTTAAAAAGGGGCGCTGAGTATTTAACAAAATTAACTGAAGCACAAATGATAGATGCTGAGGGCGTGAACAAATTTGCAATATATCCAAAAAAATGTTCAGAGCACATAAGCCGTTTTCAATCCGGACTAATTTATAATTATGTTTTAGTGATGGTAATAGGTATTATTTTAATCGCTAGCTGGTATTTTATTGCTTATTTTTTATAAAACGACAAGAGATGTATTATGAATAGCTGCTCACTTCTTTCTGCTAGTATGTTTTCACCTTTAGTGGGGGTGTTGCTTCTTTTATTTTTTGGCCGGGATCAAACTGAGGCTCAGAAAAAACATCTAAAGATCATCTCTTTATTTAGTAGTTTGGTAACTTTCATACTTTCGCTTTTATTGTATTTTAAATTTAATCTAAACAATGGTACTAAATTTCAGTTGGAAGAAAAGTATCATTGGTTTGAAAAATATAATATTAGTTTTCATATAGGAATAGATTCAATTTCACTATCTTTGATATTACTTACAAGCTTGTTGATGGTGCTTTGTATCCTATGTAGTTGGCGTTCTATCCATTATAAGTTAAAGGAATACTTCATCTTTTTACTATTGCTAGAGTTTCTAATTATAGGAGTGTTTTCTGCATTAGATTTTGTATTGTTTTATATGTTATTTGAAGCAGTATTAATTCCAATATTTTTTATAATTGGCATATGGGGAGGTGAAAAACGGGTCTATGCTACGTATAAATTCTTTTTATATAATTTGCTTGGATCCATATTCTTGTTGATAGCGATGATATACATATATCAAAAAACGGGCACAGCTAATATTATAGATGTTACAGAGATTATGTCTCAAGCTGATTTCAAAATTCAGCGGTGGCTTTGGATTGCCTTTTTCTTATCGTTTGCAATAAAGATTCCTATGTGGCCGTTTCACACATGGCTTCCCGATGCTCATGCACAGGCTCCAACTGCGGGATCGGTGATGTTGGCTGGTATATTGTTAAAGATGGGCGGATATGGCTTTCTCAGGTTTTCATTGCCGATGTTACCCGAAGCCAGCATTTATTTTTCTCATCTTGTTTATGTATTAAGCGTCATAGCAATTGTTTATGCATCTTTACTGGCTTTCGTACAAGATGATATGAAAAAATTGATAGCCTATGCATCTATTGCTCATATGGGATATGTAACATTAGGTATATTTTCCTTAAACAACCAAGGAGTAAGCGGAGCAATGATTCAAATGATTAGCCATGGATTAATTTTTGCTGGGTTGTTTTTAGTAGTAGGCATACTTTCGGATAGAATGGGTACTACTAAAATAAGTAAATACGGAGGGGTTACAAAATCAATGCCACTCTTTGCGACTTTATTTTTGATTCTTACTATTTCTAGCATAGCATTGCCTGGTACTAGTGCTTTTATCGGCGAATTTTTAACTTTGAATGCTATGTATAAGGTAAATAAATTTTATAGTATTTTTGCAACCTCTGGAATGATTTTAGGAGCTATATATATGTTATGGCTATATGCGCGAGTTATGTTTGGCAAGGTGAAAAATAGAAAAGTTGCTGTTTTAAAAGATATAAATTTAATAGAGGCTGTTACTATTGTCCCGTTAATTCTATTAGTTGTAGTTATAGGTATTTATCCTGCTGTGGTCTTAGATATAATAGCTCAAACAGTTAAGTCTATAGTTGGGGTGTTTTAAAATGTCAGATTTATTGGCTTTCGATAGTATTTTTACTGAAATTGTTTTAGTCATTTCAAGTTTGTTGTTGATTTTGTTTGGAGTGATTTTTGATAAATTTGTAAAAGATTCTAAAGTCCCTTCCATTATAGCAATATTAGTATTAGCAGCTTGCGTATATATAGTTTTTACAAACTGCCAAGATCAACCACTTACAACTTTTAATAACCTCTTCCTTACTAATAATTACATAGCGTTTGCTAAGGTTGTAATCATGCTGTCTGCTATTATCTCCATTTTGTTTTCAATGGGTTATAGCTCAATAAATAAAATATATCTTAAATTCGAATTTCCAAGCCTTATATTGTTCTCCGTGCTGGGAATGCTAGTGATGATTTCTGCTAACGATTTTATGTCTTTATATTTGGGGTTAGAGCTACAAGCTTTGTGTCTTTATACTCTAACTTGTTTTAATCGTTCGGATATCAAATCTTCGGAAAGCGCTCTAAAATATTTCATTTTAGGTGGAATTGCTTCTGCGGTTATTTTATATGGAATCTCTTTTATTTATGGTTTTTCAGGTACAAGTAATTTTTCAGTTTTTGAAGAAATCTATGGCGCTTATGTGGGAGGAAAGGAAGTTTCTTTTGGGGTTTTGATAGGCTCAATTTTAGTGATAGCAGGATTCTGTTTTAAAATTGCTGTAGTGCCATTTCACATGTGGGCACCGGATGTTTATCAAGGAGCACCTTTGCCTGTTAGTGCCTTCCTATCGACAACTCCTAAAGCAGCTTCTATATTCGTGCTCGCTAAATTGCTTATAAGCACGTTTAATATATGGGCTGATGTATGGCAGCAGGTTATAACAGTGATTGCAGTGTTATCGCTGTTTATGGGAGCATTGGGAGCTCTGAAACAGTTAGATATAAAGAGGCTGCTAGCATATAGCTCCATTAACCATATTGGCTTTATACTTATTGGAATTGTGGCGCGTAATCAGGTTGGGCTAGAAGCTGTTGTTATATATACTTGCATATATATATCGATGAATATAGGGATATATGCTTGTGTTTCCATGATGCAAAAACCCGATAATGAAAATTTTGATCTGGATATTTTCAAAGGGTTAGCAAAACATAATCCTGTTGTGGCTTTGGCAATTGCAATTTTGCTGTTATCTTTAGCGGGCATACCGCCTTTTGCTGGCTTTTTGGCAAAATTCTATATATTAAACGCAGCTATTAAATCGGAGCTATATATTCTTTCCGTTCTTGCTATGTTGTCGGCAATCATTTCTACTTTTTGTTATTTAAAAATCATTAAAATGATGTATTTTGATGAAAATTCCGCTGGAAGCAGTGATAAATTATATACAGTGGAAAATGTTATTATTGCTTCTTCAGCCGCTACGTTCAATTTAATACTAATCCTATTCCCATCAAGCCTATACGGAACAGTGTTTTTTGCTGTGAGTGGTTTGTTTAGATAAAAAAATTATATCTTTTTGCTAGCGGGAGTTGAAGATTATCCCGACGATGCAGTAATGTTGTAAATTTAAAAAAATCTGTAGTAATATAGAAAGGAGAAGTTTTACAGTAGTTAAAAAGCATGACTTTAAATTGGTTAAATAAATATGGCTTATTGATATTCGATCATATAGACAGTACTAATCTTGAAGCTCATAGATTATTAAAACACGGTATCAATAAAAATTTAGTAATATTAGCTGGATCCCAAAAAGAGGGTAGGGGTAGATATGGTCGTTATTGGCATTCCCCTAAGGGAAATTTATATCTCTCACTCTTATTGAAACACAATACAGCGATATCTTCTTTATCCCAATATACCTTTGTTGCTTCATTATCAATGGCCAATGCTATTTTTGAGCTTTTAGGTAAAGATATAGATCTTAAATTAAAGTGGCCAAATGATATATTGTTAACAGACAAAAAGATATCTGGTATATTGCTTGAATCTATCTCTAATATTCAGTATAATGTGGCTTCTTGGCTTATTATAGGAATAGGTGTAAACTTAAAATTGTGCCCACAAGGGTTGCAATATTCTGTGACCTCATTAGAAGCAGAGGGTTACAAAGATATAATCCCCGAATTGTTGCTTGATAGATTTATGCAGCATTTTAGCGTGAATTGTAATTTACTACAGAAAAAAGGATTTATGGATCTAAAAAATAGATGGCTAAAACATGCATGGTGCCTGGGCGAGATGTTTTCTTGTTGTATTAAAGGAAAACAGATTTCAGGTATTTTTAGTGGTGTAGGCGAGAATGGCGATTTTCTTCTTAAAAGCAAAGATGGTACTGTTAACCGTATTAATTCCGGGGAAGTTTTTAAGGAACCACTGCAAAACGATTTTTTTAACAAAAAATTATCTGTTCAAATATGATATTAACCATAGATGTAGGGAATACTAATATAGTATTTGCTTTTTATAAAGATTCAAAAGTTCATTCATGCTTCCGTCATTCTACTAAGTATAATAAAACGGAAGATGAGTACGCTGTATTCTTACTTAAGTTGATGGAGAAATCAGAAATTAATAGCAACGATATTGCTGGTGTGATAATCGCTTCTGTAGTGCCCCAGATCAATAATGATCTAATTAAAATGTGTAAAAAGTATTTTCTAAAGGAGCCCTTAGTGCTGGGTGATGACAATGTGCAATTTAATCTCAAAATAAACATAGATAATCCCAAGAGTTTGGGGGCAGATAGAATCGCAACTTCCGTTGGTGCTATAGAACGATATAAAAGTAATATGATAATAGTAGATTTTGGCACAGCAACAACATTTGATATAATTGGTAAGGACAGAGATTTTATTGGCGGTATTATAGCCCCAGGTATTAGAACTTCTATTGAGTCTTTGCACAAAAACACTGCATTACTGCCGCTTTATGAAGTTGAAAAGCCAGAAAAAATTATTGCAACGTCTTTAAACGATGCATTACATACAGGTATATTCTATGGTTCTATTGGTATGATTGAAAAAATAGTAAGTAAGATAAAAAAAGAACTCGACAATGAAATTAAAGTTATTATAACTGGAGGGCTCTCGGGTTTGTTTAAGCAGCACCTTAACTGTGTAGATATACATGACGAAGATTTAACGACCTTTGGTTTATACAAAATATATACATTTAATAATGCGAGTTCCCATGCAATTTAATCTAAATAAACATAAAAACGACTTAATATTCTTACCTCTTGGTGGTTCGGGAGAAATAGGTATGAATTTTAATCTATATTACTACCAAGGCAAATGGCTAATTGTTGACTGCGGCTGTGGATTTGCTGAAGATTATTTGCCTGGAGTAGACATGATTGTGCCAGATATATCTTATATAATGAAGCATAAAAAGAATATTGCTGGCATGGTTTTAACGCATTCTCATGAAGATCACCTTGGAGCAGTACAGTATTTATGGGAGGCGTTGGAGTGTCCTATTTATGCTAGTCGATTTACCTCAGCATTTCTACATGGCAAATTACACGAAAATGGAGTTGAACATTCGAATGATATATTTGATCTGCCAATTCAAGGCAAAGTAAAGATTGGACCATTTAATATCGAGACGGTGCCGTTATCTCATTCAATTCCAGAAATGCAAGCATTGGTGATAAAAACCCATTTAGGTAATGTATTCCACACTGGAGATTGGAAATTTGATTCTAACCCTGTAATTGGCGAGGTTAATGATGAGCAATTACTTGCTGATTACGGCAATCGGGGGGTACTTGCAGTTGTTGGAGATTCAACAAATGTATTTAATACCGATCCTCCTATTTCTGAATCTAAATTAAAAGAATCATTAACGGATTTGGTCGCTAGTTGTAAAAAAATGCTCATAGTGACTACCTTTGCTTCTAACGTAGGAAGATTAGAAACTTTGATTAAAGCAGGTCATAGAGCTGGCAGAAAGGTTGCGTTATCAGGTAGAAGTTTAAAAAGAATATTGGCTGCTGCGCAAGAAACCGGTTATTTGCAAGATATTCCTGAGCTTGTTGATGAAAAGGATGTTGGCAAATATGAGAGATCAAAAATTATGATAATTTCTACGGGTTGTCAGGGGGAGCCCTTAGCTGCAATGACTAAAATTGCTAATCAAACTCATCCCAAAATTAAGATAGCCAATGGAGACACGGTGATATTTTCTTCAAAAATTATTCCCGGAAATGATAAGAAAATATATCGTCTGTTCAATAATTTGGTAAAGCTTGGGGTAGAAGTTTTTACGGAAAAAGATCATTTTGTTCATATATCAGGACACCCAGGCAAAGAAGAGTTAAAAAGGTTATACAAGCTTTTAAAACCCAATACTTTAATACCAGTACATGGAGAACATGTACATATGCATGAACATGTGAAACTTGGAAAAAGCTTAGGTATTAAACACAATATAGAGGTTGAAAACGGAACGGTAGTAAAGCTTGCTCCAGATGCTCCGCAAAAAATAGGCAAGGTTGAATCGGGAGAATTAGCGGTTTACGGTAGCTATTTCATAAAGCCAGATTCAGGCATTATGAAAGTAAGACGTAATCTCAGGAACGATGGTATAGTTATAGCTACTATAGTAATTTCAAAAAAACAGCAGTTAGCAGTTGATCCAATCATAATAGCTCCAGGTTATCTTGATGAAGTCGAAGATATGCATTTAATTTATCATATTCAAGATGAAGTAAGGATATTAGTTGAGGGCCAGGTGATGTCAAAAAAGAAAAAGGTAAAAGCTATGCTGGCTGATTTACAAAAAATAATTAAATCGAGAATTAAATCTATATTAAAGAGAGAAGTCGAAAAAATCCCAACTATCCAGGTTATTATAAGAGTTATATAAAATATCCAAAGCAGAAAATCATGATAATATCATGCAGATTCTACTGATTTAACTTTTTCTTCAAACTCGGAATAGTTGCCCTCGAACCAATGAATTTTGTCTTTTTCAAAAGCAAGTATGTGAGTAGCGATTCTATCTAGAAACCATCTGTCATGGCTTGTAACTAGCACGCAACCTGTGAAGCTAAGGATAGCTTCTTCTAATGAACGCAATGTATCAACGTCTAAATCGTTGGTAGGCTCATCAAGTAGAATAACATTAGTTTCCTTTCGCAAGACTTTAGCTAGATGTATTCTATTTCTCTCTCCACCCGAAAGCTGAGAAACAAGCTTCTGCTGATCTCCTCCTTTGAAATTAAAACTCGCACAATACGCACGACTTTTTACCAGCTTTTTACCAAGTTGAATTTCATCATGCTTGTCGGAGATTTCTTCCCACACCGTATTTTCACCATTTAGTGCATCACGGGATTGATCAACATACCCAAGTTCAACTGTATCTCCTAATCTTATATCGCCTGTGTAATCTTTATCTTGAGCTGTAATCATCTTGAACAAAGTAGTTTTGCCTACTCCATTAGGCCCTATAATTCCCACAATAGCTCCGGGAGGAATTTTTATTTTAAGGTCATCAATAAGGGTGCGCTCACCAAATTTTTTGGTTAAATGATCAGTTTCTATTACTACATTACCAAGTCTCGGACCATCTGGAATTACAATTTTTGCAACGCCGACATCATAATCTTTTTGCTGACCAACTAGCTTATCATATGAGTTAATTCTTGCCTTATTTTTGCTGCTTCTCGCTTTTGGCGATTGCCTTATCCATTCAAGTTCACGATGAATTTCTTTTTGTCTGTTTTTTTCTTGCTTATCAGCATCTTGCAGTTTTTTATCTTTTTGTTCAAGCCAATCAGAATAACTTCCTTTCCAAGGAATACAATTTCCATGGTCAATTTCTAAAATCCAATCAGTTACATTATCAAGGAAGTATCTATCATGCGTGATGACCACAACTGTTCCTTTATAGTCTTTCAAATATTTCTCAAGCCACGCCACTGATTCAGCATCTAAATGGTTTGTTGGTTCATCTAATAACAGCATATCTGGCTTTTCCATCAACAAACGACAAATTGCTACTCTTCTTTTTTCCCCACCAGAAAGCTTTGTTACATCAGAATCTTTTGCGGGGCAATTTAGTGCCTGCATAGCCATTTCTACTTCGCGTTCTAGCTCCCAACCATTTAATGCATCAATTTTTTCTTGAACTTCGCCTTGCTCATCGATCAATTTTGTCATTTCATCATCTGACATAGGCTCTGCGAATTTCTGGCTGATTTCGTTGAATTTATCTAAAAGCTCTACTATCTCTGTTGCACCAGACATAATATTTTGAAAAGCATTTTTACTGGAATCAAGGTGTGGCTCTTGCTCTAAATATCCCACTTTAATTTTATCTGCAGCCCACGCTTCACCATCAAATTCTTTGTCAAGACCAGTCATTATTTTCATGAGAGTTGACTTTCCTGCTCCGTTATGGCCAATCACACCAATCTTTGCTCCTGGCAAAAATGAAAGCCATACATCTTTTAAAATATGCTTGTTTTGGCTGTTATATTTATTTAGTCCCTTGATAACATATACATACTCAGTCATAGATTTACATTTTTATTCAGTTGATTAGCAACTATAAACCACTAAACCTAGACTTGCAATTAAGAATAATTAGTTGAGTTAGTTCCTTGGGTTAATCCTTTGTTAGTAGTTGCGTTGTAAAATTATAATATAACGCTTAAAAGAATCGGGGAAAATATGAAATCTTTTTTTAGAAGAAAAGAAAAAACGCTAGAAGAAGCTGCTCTAGAAAGGGATAAAGCCCAACAAAAACTAATTAAAAAAGAACTTGCCGAGAGAAAAGCTAGGGAAAAAGCTGAAGAGAAATCTAAAAAAGCCGAGGAGGAAGCTAAGCAAAAAGAGGCTAAAAAAGCTGAGAAAGAAGCTAAAAAACAAGCCGATAGGGAGGCTAAAGAAGCTCAAGAAGCTCAAAAAAAACTAGTTGAACAAGCCAAGAAAGAAGCTAAAGAAAGAGATAAACAAGCTGAGAAGGAAGCTAAAGAAGCCGCAAGGGATCCACAAAAAGAAATAAATGATAAACTATGTGAAGTTTTACCTGCTTTATTAGATTTACCAGAGGCTTATCTTGGTAGTGGATCAACTGCAACTTTGGTGTTTTCTGCTATAGCATCAATGGCTGGTGATGTACTTGATACTAATAGGTTAAGAAAATTAATGCAAAAAGAACTGCAAAAAGAACTGGGTACAGAAAAAAGTTTAGCAGACATTTTTGAAGATCCAGTGCTTAAAAACAGAGCTTTACAAAGTAAGGTTTTTAGCGGAATTATTGGAGATCCGCGAGTTTGGAGTATAACGCAAACTCACGAAAAAAAGTTACTTAGTGTACTTGAGCCTAAATGTTACAAAAAATTAGATGAAGAATTACTAGATGTGATTGAAACTCCTTCAACCATAGACCCAGCTTCTAAAGAACTCTTAGTTGTAGAAACATTAAAAAATCCAGCAGCAGTGCGAGCAGTAGTAGGCATGGCAAGTGAAAGTGTTAAGAGTGGTAATTTAGAAAGATTTTTACTAGCAAGTACTACGGTAAAAACAGAAGTAGGTAAAGCAGCAAAAGAGCTGGGAGTTGAAGAAAAGGCTTTGCAGGAATTAAAAAAGATTGGTATTGAGGCTGGAGTTAGGGTTGTTAAAGAGGTGGTAAAAGCTCCTGATTTAGCTGAAGTTATGGGAGAGGGAGGAACTGCATTATTAGGGAAAGGATCTCCTGAAGATAAATTACGGGTGGTTGCTGCGTTACTTGACTCAGATGCAGCTGCTAAATTAACAAAAGCACTTGTTGCAGAATTACCTAGTTCAAGAGTGTTGTCGGCTGATGAACCAGCAATTGCTAGTGACATAGCAAAAGCACTTGGTGCAGACTTACCTGGATTAAAGCCAGTAACTACAGATGAAGCAGAAGCAGGATTACCTGGATCAAAGACTAAGGCTCCATTGGTATTGACGAATGCTGATACCATCGCGAAAAGTGTTGTTGGTTTACTAGGACCTAAAGCTTCCTCCATGGGGGTAACTCCAAAACTAATTGAAGCTTTTATGCCTGTTGCTATTGAAGGTGCTACTGCTGTTCTTAGTGAGGATCCAAAAAAAATAGGCCAAATTGTGGAGAAGGTTGCAACTATTGTTGATCCTAATGTGCCAGATGAAAAGAAAGCCGAATTATTACCAGTTGTTGTGGACGAAGCACTAAAAGTAGTAAAAAGTGATGGTCTTGTAGAAGCACATGCTAGGTTAGTTCCGGTATTAAAGACTCACAGAAAAGAAGTTGCTGGAGTTATTGCAAACTTTGCTAAAGCACAGGGTGTAAGAGTAGATGGTGGACGGATTGTAGACCTTTTTTCTGATCCTGAATGTTTAGAGGGACTAGAAGGATTAGTGAGACGAATTGGTGACAAAGGTACTAAAATAGGTAAAGTAAGACTTCTAGCTTCTGGTATTCGTTTTGCTTTTTCAAAGAAAATGAGGGGATTTTTAGTGAGAACAGCTCTTCGTAACGTTGACAAGATTGCAAAATTTCTTGTTGTAAAAGCTGTGCTAGGAGCTGCGCGAGTTGCACAGAAAATTATAAAAAAGGAAAGCCCTGTTGCTCAAGAAAAAGAAGCTCCTGTCGAAGCTCCAAGTCCTGCTCAAGAAAAAGAAGCTCCTGTTAAAACTCATGCTCAAAAATTTTTAGAAAAAAGAAAAATAGAAAGAGGTGCTGGAGCTGCTGCTGGAGCTGCTGTAGCTGGAAGAGGACCATAAAATTATTTCACGACAAAATCCAAATAAAGCAAAGAGTTGTTGACTAAAATTAATACAAAAGCTAGTGTATTTTTGAAAGTTTAGGAAGCTTCTTAAATCTTTCGATGTCTTAATTAAAAGGGAGGAGATTATGGCTTTTTGGAATGATTTAGGAAAAGGGTTAAAAGAAGCAGGAAAAAAAATAGAAGAAGGTGCTAAAAAAGTAGGGGAAACATTTGAGAAAGAAGTTACAAGGTCATTCTGTTATGGCACTAGTACACCAGTAGAACAGGCAGAGAAGTGCTTTAGACATTTGATAGGTAATGAAAAAACAGATATGTGCAAAGGTGATGGTAATGGGGTTCCACTTAAGCACGAAGAAGTAAAAAACCTAGATGGAATAACTACTTTTGAAGCGGGAGGAGACGGGGATTGTTTTAGAGAATTTGCAAAAGTGCACGTTGTTCCTTGTGGTGACCTACCCCCTCAGCCAGGAGCAGAAGGGTACGATCAACAGGGTTAATCATCACTTGTAATAAATTTCCTATGAAATAATTATTTTTTGCTCTAAATTAAGTGCTTAGATATCTAGTTACTTAATTTTTATGAGACCTCCTAAAACAATATTGTTATCAGCAAAAGAATTAGACTCGCGTGAAGCAGAAAGAGAACTGGAGTATTTTGCGTATATAATCAATAAATATAACGAAGCATATTATGAAAAAGACGCTCCTCTAGTCAGCGATGCTGAATATGATAAACTATTTCAGCGTAATTTAGAGCTGGAAGAAAGGTTTCCTTTATTAAAACACCCAGATAGTCCATCAGAAAAAATCGGTAGTGATATCGTTAAAACTTGCTTTAAAAAGGTGAAGCATAAGTTGCCCATGATGTCACTTAGTAATTGTTTCTCGCTAGAGGATGTAGAAGAATTTCTCAAACGTACAAATCGATTTTTAGGATTGCCTTTAAATAATAAAATTGAGTTTTTTTGTGAATCTAAAATTGATGGGCTTTCTTTTAATGCTTTTTATAAAAAAGGAAAGTTGCTTCATGCTATAACTAGAGGCAATGGATATGAAGGTGAGGATATCACGGAAAACATTAAAACAATTAAAAATTTCCCGCAGCATATTAAAACTGACATTGATGAGCTAGAGGTGAGGGGAGAGATTTTCATTACCCGCGCTGAGTTTGATAAATTAAACGAAGAGCGTAAAAAACAAGACATGCCCCAATTCGCCAACCCTCGTAATGCTGCTTCAGGTTCAATTAGACAATTAAATGTTAAAATCACCAAATCACGAAATTTGCAATATTTAGCTTATGCTATTGGATTTACAACTCAGTCATTAGCGGGTACTCAAGAGAATTTATTTAAATCTCTAGAATCATTAGGCTTTAATGTCAGCGATATTAATAAAAAAACTTCCTCTATCCAAGAAATAGAAGAATTTTATAACCAAATATATAATGATCGTAGCCACATTCCTTACGATATTGATGGAGTAGTTTATAAAGTTAATGATTTCGCCTTACAAGAAAGATTGGGCTCCATTTCACGCGCTCCCCGCTTTGCAATTGCTCATAAATTTCCAGCAGAACAAGCAAAGACAATATTAAAAGCCATCACTATTCAGGTTGGTAGAACAGGAGCCTTAACCCCAGTTGCTGAACTTGAGCCTATTAATGTTGGCGGAGTAATGGTGAAAAGAGCAACGCTCCATAATCAAGACGAAATAGACAGAAAGGACATTAGGGTGGGGGATACTGTATTAATAGAGAGAGCCGGAGATGTTATTCCAAATATCATTGCTGTTGACAAAGAATTACGGCCTAAAAATAGTAGTAAATTTACTTTACCTAACAAATGCCCAGTATGTAACAGCATAGCTGAGAAATCAGAAAAAGAGGCAATACTTAGATGTACAGGAGAGTTAAAATGCGAAGCTCAAAGGCTGGAAAAATTAAGACATTTTGCTTCCAAGGGAGCGTTCGACATTGAGGGATTAGGTCAAAAACAGGTAGAGTTTCTTTATGAAAATAAATACATAAAAACACCCGTAGATATCTTTTATCTAGAAAAAAATGAGAAAAATTTTGAAATTTCTTTAAGAAAACAATCAGGATGGGGATCAAAATCTGTAGATAATTTATATATGGCGATTGAAAGCTCCAAGCATATAGAGTTAAACAGATTTATTTTCTCATTAGGCATTAGATATATAGGCGATGTAACAGCTAAATTACTTGCTAAACAATATGGGGATTTTACAACGTTTTATCAGCAAATGATTAAGCTTGCGGGCGGTGATGAATCTATAGAGTATGAGTTGCTGCTTGCAGATGGCATAGGTAGCACTGCTGTGGCGGCCTTAAAATCATTTTTTGCTCAAGAATACAATAACAACATAACCAAAAAACTAGGCGAAATATTAGATATTGAATCATATAAACCAGTATCTGCCTCTGCTTCGCTGCTGACTGATAAGAAGGTTGTATTTACTGGTGGACTTGAAAATATGACTCGCAGTGAAGCAAAAACAAAGGCAGAAAGCTTAGGGGCTAAAGTGCTTTCTGCGGTTTCTGTAAATGCCGATTATGTGATAGCTGGTAGTGATGCTGGCAGTAAAATGAAGAAAGCAAAAGAGCTTGGGGTAAAACTACTTAATGAAAAAGAATGGGAAGAAATGATCGATGGTAAATAGTATTGAGAGATTAAGAAAATTATTCAGCAAATATAGCATAGATTACTATGTTGTGCCTTCTACAGATGAATTCCTTGGGGAATGGGTTCCCGATTACAACGATAGGTTGCGATATATTACAAGGTTTACTTGCTCTAGTGGTGTCGCGGTAATAAGCAGGGAAGGGAAAAACTACTTCTTTACTGATGGTAGATATTTGCTACAAGCTAAGAAGCAGCTAGATAAAAGCTTTGTTATTAAAGATCTAGAAAAAGAGAAGTTTACCTCATGGATGATTGAAACGCTAAAAAAGGGGGAAAAAGTAGGTTTAGATCCAAAGCTTCATAATGTTACTCAAATTGACAACGTAATAAAAAATTCTGATAAATCGAATTTAGTCTTTACTGATGAGAATTTAATTGATGCAATTTGGCAAGATAGGCCTTTAAAATCACTAACTGACATCTTCACCTATAACTTTAACTATGCTGGTGAAATCCCTGAAAACAAGCTAAAAATAGTAAGTTCATTCCTTAAAGAAAAAGGGGTGGAATCAGTAGTGTTAAGTAATCCAGAATCTATTTGTTGGTTACTCAACATCAGGGGTAATGACTTGGAATTCACACCTATTGTTTTATGTTACGCTATTGTGAGTAAAAACGGTCCAGTGAAGTTATTTTTGTCACATAAGCCGAGTAATGAAACTAATAAGTATCTAAAGGATAATAACGTTCAAATTTTCACCCCTAATCAATTTCAAAAAGAAATTTCTAAATTATCTGGAAAAGTTTGTATCAACAAAAACACATCTTTTTGGATCGCAAGCAATTTAAGGGATTATGTGGTAGAAGAAGATCCTTGCTTACTGCCAAAAGCATGCAAAAATAAGATTGAAATTAATGGTGCAATCCAAGCCCATATAAAGGATGGAACAGCAATGCAGGAGTGTTTAGACTGGTTGCATGCAAACTTAGGAAAAAAGAAAATTACCGAATTGTCTTTGAGTGAAAAATTACTTGAATTTCGTCAAAAACAAAAGGGATTTTTCTCACCTAGCTTTCAGTCTATTGTGGGGTTTAAGGACAATGGAGCCATCATACATCATAAGGCAACAAAAGAAAATCATAAAGAAATTAAGGGCAATGGGTTGTTACTTATTGATTCTGGTGGACAATATTTTGAAGGAACTACCGATATAACTCGCACCATTGCAATAGGTAAACCAACTGCAGAGCAAATACATAACTTTACTCTAGTTCTTAAGGGGCATATTAAGGTGCTGTCAGCAGTATTTCCTGAAAGTTTTACAGGAGCGGATCTTGATAAATTAGCCCGTGAAGATTTAAAAAAAGAAGGCAAGGATTATGCTCATGGCACAGGCCACGGTGTGGGGAGTTTTTTATCTGTACACGAAGGACCGCAGTCTATAAGTTCCAAAGGAGTTGTGAAACTTCAGCCCGGGATGATACTTTCAATAGAACCAGGGTTTTACAAAGAAGGAGAATACGGGATACGTATCGAAAGTCTAGCGTATGTTAAAAAGGCAAAGAAATCTGGGTATTTGGAATTTGTTGTGCTAACGAAAGTGCCAATTGATGAGAAGTTGGTGGATTTTAATTTACTGACTCCACAAGAAAAAGAGTGGTTGCAAGAATATAATTAGTTTGCGATAAAATTCACATTTTATTAATGTATTTTTATTAAAATCTTTGCTATAGACTTTATATACAACTAATTCGTTGATGAAATATGAGAGCTAAATTATCAAAACCAAGAAATAGAAGTAGCAATGCTAATGTAGTTATGGGATTGTTTTATATAACTTTTGCAACAATCTTTTGCATGATGTTATTTTCGTACTCCCCAAACGACCCATCACTAACTAATGCTACTAAAAATATACCCACTAATTTATTAGGGATATCTGGGTCATATGGCGCTGATTTATTGCTACAAACGTTTGGATTTGCTTCCGGACTTTTTATTGTACTGCCTATGGCTTGGGGAATACAAAATATTCTAAAACAAAAGATAAACTTCTTTTGGATAAGATTTATTTTCGCTCTTATAAGCATAGTAGCTTTTGCCAGTGTTTTAGTGAAATATAAAATAGGAAAGGCTTTTTTGCCTTATGGTGGAGCTGTGGGTAATATAATAAATATCTATACTGCTAATTTTAATGATCAATATGTTCTTTTCGCTGAAGCAGCTATACTAGCAATATCTTTATACATAGCGCTTAATATACATATTAAATCTATTGCATTATTTTTATGGGGGATGATGTGTTATACGGGAAAAGCTTTAGTTTATATAAACAATGCATTGCTATGCCCTATCGGTAGAACAATAAAAATGATTATAACTAAATTTATACAAAACAAAGAAGAAGAAAGTAAAATTGAAATAAAGGAATCAGATTCTAAAAAAACAAATACTGATGCCAATTCTAAAAAGGAAATTATAGAAAGTAATTATACCCAATTACTGAGAGATTTTAGCTTTAGTATCCCTTGTTCAAGTTTGCTGAATAACGTCAGGAGAACGAAAATAACCGCTTGTTCTGAGAAGTTTTTACAAAACACAGCTCAAGAATTAATTAAAGTACTAAATGATTTTGGTGTTAATGGACAAATAGTGAGCTGTTCTCCAGGTCCTGTAGTGACTTTATATGAATTTGAACCAGCTCCAGGTGTGAAATCTTCCAGGGTTATAGGATTATCTGATGATATTGCACGTACTATGCGTGCTATTTCTACTAGGATTTCAATTATTCCAGGCAAAAATTCACTAGGTATTGAATTACCGAACAAAGAACGAGAGACTGTGTATCTCAGAGAAACAATAGAATCAAAAGAATATAGAAAGGGTTGTCATAAACTACCTCTGGTGCTTGGTAAGGATATTGCGGGAGACGCTGTCATTGTTGATCTCACAAGCATGCCGCATCTATTAGTAGCAGGAACAACGGGATCCGGTAAATCGGTTGCAATCAACACCATGATACTGTCTATACTATTTAGATACACGCCAGAAGAATGTAAATTTGTGATGATTGATCCAAAAATGTTAGAGCTTTCGATATACGAAGGCATTCCTCATTTACTTGCGCCTGTTGTTACTGAGTCAAATAAAGCGGTAGTTGCACTAAAATGGACTGTCAAAGAAATGGAAAATCGCTATCGCCTGATGTCTCATTTAAATGTGCGTAATGTAGAGGGGTATAATAAAAGGGTAGAGGAGGCTATAGAGAAGGGCACAACTATCTCTAAAAAAATTCAAACAGGATTTGATTCTGAAACTGGAAAACCAATATATGAAACCATAGATATTGAAAATAAAAAATTGCCATTTATCATCGTGATTGTAGACGAAATGGCGGACTTAATGATTGTTGCTGGTAAAGAAATTGAATCCTCCATTCAAAGACTTGCTCAAATGGCTCGTGCTGCGGGTATACATCTAATTATGGCAACACAAAGACCTTCTGTTGATGTTATTACCGGTGTTATTAAAGCGAACTTTCCAACAAGAATTAGTTTTCAAGTTACCTCAAAGATAGATAGCCGTACAATTTTAGGAGAGATGGGCGCAGAACAACTTCTTGGAAAAGGAGATATGCTATATATGTCTGGCGGTAATAAAATAAAACGCATACACGGTCCTTTTGTTGCTGACAGCGAAGTTGAAAGAGTTGTGTTGTTTTTAAAATCCCAAGGCTCTCCAGCATACTCAGTGGATATCACTACTGAACCGACAGGAAACTCTATCTCAGATAGCGATGAAAAAGATGAGCTTTACGATAAAGCCGTGACAATGGTATTACGTGAACGCAAAGCTTCAACCAGCTTTTTGCAAAGATGCTTCAAAATTGGGTATAATAGAGCGGCCTCTATTATTGAGCAAATGGAAAAAGAGGGGGTCATTGGACAACCTAATCATGTAGGCAAAAGAGAGATATTGGTGAACAATTAAGGGAAAGATGAGAGATTGTGCATCAATGCTGATGATAAGTGAAACATTACAAACTTTTCAAATAACTGTTGATATGCTTTAATTTTTATGGCAAGTTACTACCTAGCTTTAACTAGGTTAAGGTAACTATTGAGGGGGTAAATGCCATGAAAGAAAAGAAAATAGAACGGGATAGCTTTAATCATAAAGCAACAGCAAAAAGCAAAAAAGAAGTATCAGTAAGAATTGAAGAAACGTTAGCACCAAAAAGTGAGGATCTTGATTTTTTAGACCAGAGACTCAATGAAGAATTTGTTGGAAAGCGTGAAGCACAGTCCTTTGGTTTCTTTATACGAAACGGTGATGGTGAAATCATTGCTGGGTGTACTGGTCGAATGGGCTTTAAATCTATTTATACAGGTCAGCTCTGGGTACATCCAAGCTGTCGCAAGCAAAACCTAGGCCGAAAATTGATGGATAAAATGCATGAATTAGGTCGGAAATCTGGTTGCTACTTTGCAACGGTTGGAGCTCTAGATTTTCAGGGAAGCAGAGGTTTTTATGAAAAACAGGGATACGCTGTCGACTACAAAAGAGATGGGTATATAAATAATTCAACTTGTTTTTTTTTGAAGAAGACATTATAGCGGCCTCAAATGGTAAATCTTTACCATATAATGATGTAAAAAAATAAAGAGATTGATTTTCAATTGATGTTTTACTATATTTTAAAGGGCTGAGGCGGATAGTTGAATCGCCAATCCGGTCAGGTCCGAAAGGAAGCAGCCGCAACGATATCCAGTTAGGTCGTCCTCAGCCTTGCATTTGCTATATATTCGTTCTAATGAAACTCATCACCCGCTCCATTTAAACTGATGCACTTGGTGGCCCATTAGTTTTTTGACTACTACTAGCTTTTTGACTAACTCCTTCTTCCCTGACTATTCTTTTTGCAACTGCAACAGCTGTTCCTACTATAGCCATTGCTACTACACCCGCAATCATATTTCCAATATTTGTTTCGAGATCGTTATTGTAACTGTCATCGACAGTATCTTCAATTATTGAATCTGACAGTTTTTGTGTGTCTATCTCACTTACCCATTTTGCAGATGACTTTAATCCGGAGCCTACCATACCCGCTCCTTTCCCTAGCGCTGAATAACCTGCTTTTGCTCCTCTTTCCATCAATTTTCCTAAGGAAAAACAAAGATTAACCACTGCTCCAGATACTATAGGAACAATTTCAGGTATTTTTCTTACTCTATCCCATCCACTTGTGCGCCTTTCAAACTCTTCTAAATCTTCAGTTAATTGCCTTGTTGTGCCACTTACAATTGCTCTACCTGCCTCTCCCTCTGGTAACGGTCTTTCTCCTGTTATTTCTGTAATTTTTGTTCCTGCATTAACTACTTGTTCTGCAAATTGCTTTGGTGTAGATTGCCCGTCTACAAACTCCTCTAAATGCCCTTGAAACTCTTGAGTTACTTTATTTAACGGTGTTTGTGTGTCTTTGTGTTTGTCTTGCATAAGGACCCCTTGATTATTAAGTTGTTTGAATTTTTTTGAAAACCTAATACTTTTTTCTTTTTTTCGGCATTCTCTAATATCTAGTATAGCATATCTTCTGGATGAAAAATCAATTTTTAGTTGATGTTTTATTATATTTTAAAAGGCTGAGGAGGATGATTGAATCGCCAATCCGGTCAGGTCCGAAAGGAAGCAGCCGCAACGATATCCAGTTAGGTCGCTCTCAGCCTTATGTCTTTATTAAAACTTTAGCGTATCCATTCTATAATTTTTTTTCTTCACACTTGGTTCCATAGCAAATTTTTACGTGCTATACACAAAAACATAAGATCAAATCAGTTTAGCTAAATATACGCATTGTTGCATAACCCCCTAATTACATAATTCCATTTTCAATCTGCTTAGTTCGTGATACTTTGAGTCCAAATCATCAAAGGTAATCCACATGGCAGCAAAAACAGCTATCACAAAAACACCT
>Ga0233431_1001627_pt1 | contig 37281 bp, 22 predicted proteins | sample SI_118_April2016_FD_179867 | JGI IMG/M metagenome (GOLD analysis project Ga0233431, IMG submission 179867) | Seawater microbial communities from Saanich Inlet, British Columbia, Canada - SI_118_April2016_200_MG | ecosystem: Environmental > Aquatic > Marine > Inlet | place: Canada: British... | reverse complement strand
CACCCCCACCAGCCCCTCGAACGATCCCTGATGGACCAGCTGTTCCTTCAGCAAACGGAGTTCCTCGCTCTGCCGCCTGCTTCTCAGCGCCTTCTGCAACACGATCTCCAGGTGATCCAGGTCCAGCGGCTTACTCAGATAATCGGTCGCTCCACCTTTCATCGCCCGCACCACCGAATCGATGGAGCCGTATCCGGTCATGATAATCACCGTCGCCTCTTCGTCGTGCTCCCTGATCCGGCTCAGCACCTCGAATCCGTCCATTTCCGGCATGCGAATATCCAGCAGTACCAGATCAAAGCGCTTCTCCGCGTACAGCGCGATACCGCTTTCACCGCTGTCGGCGGAGACCACTACGTATCCCTGATCGGACAGCGCCCGCTGGAGGATATCCAGCGTTTGGCCATCGTCGTCAATCGCCAGCACTCTGGTTTTGTCATCCGCCATCGATCTACTCCTCCGCTTGCCGCATCTGTCGCCCTCGGGCATCGCGCAACTCTACTGCCTTGACTACCACCATCTCCACCTCATCCAGATCTTCGAACGGCTTCTGCAGGCGGAAATCGAAAATCTCGAGGCGCGTATCTTCGTCGGGCAATTCCCATCCCGTAATCAGCACGAGCGCCAGCTGCGGATCCATCTCCTTGAGCCGCTGCGCGACTCTGTCACCCGGCATCCCCGGCATCCCCAGATCGACCAGGGCCACATCCCACCCTCCCACTGCAAACCTCTCCAGCGCTTGCGCACTGCTGCTCACCACTACCGCCTCGTACCGCTCCCCCAGGAATCGTTCCAACAGAAGACCGGTCCCTTCGTCATCATCGACGATCAGCACCCGCCTTTGACCGGAAGGACGTGGAACTGTTGCATCGCTGGTCTCATCTTTCCAGATCGGCAGACATAGAGTAAAGACAGCCCCTCTCCCCGATTCGCTCTCCACCTCTACCCTTCCCCCCCAGCGTCCCACCGTGCTCCGCACCGTCGATAGCCCCAGGCCGGTTCCCACATTCATCTTGGTGGTAAAAAAAGGCTCGAACGCCCTCTGCTGCATCTTCTCGTCCATGCCAGCCCCCGTATCGGCGACCGTCAGCTCCACATGACTCTCGACCACTCGGGTTTGAATGTCGATTCGACCTCCTTCCGGCATCGCATCTATGGCATTGAACAGCAGGTTGAGCAGGATATCGTGCAACCCCGTGGCGGTGCCGCTGATGGTCACCCTCCCCATCCCTTCCGCCACCACTTCGATCCTCTGCCCCCGGGCTTCCGCTTCATCCTTCCAGCGAGGCTGGGCCGCCCGTATCGCCGCCTCGACTCCCTGCGCGAGATCCACTCGTTCCAGTTCCCCCTCCTCCTGCTCCTGGCGCACCACCTGGTTGAGCTGCTGCACCAGATCCCGAGCTCGCCGGGCCGAGTTGATGATGTCCTCCGTCTCTCGCAGCAAGCCGGGTTCCTCGAGACGTCGCTTGAGCAACTGCGCCGGTCCCAGCACGCCGGTGAGTATGTTGTTCAGATTGTGGCTGACTCCGGCAGCCAACTCCCCGATGGCGTGCACCCGCTCAAGGTGGATCAGCTCCCGCTCCATCCTCTTGCGGCCGGTGATATCGCGAACGATTCCCTGAATGATCTCCCGGTCCTCCCCCAGCGCTCGAGAACTGATGTCCACGTCGATTGTCTCCCTATCCGCCCTCTGGAATTTGGACTCGAATCGAACTGCTTCTCTCTCCAGAATGGTCTGCAGCGCCTTCCTCGACGTCTCGATCTCGCCGGTCGGATGGAGAGAGGCGATATCCATCTCCATGAGTTCATCTCTCCCATATCCCAGCATCTCGCACGCCCTGCCGTTGACATCCAGGATCTTTCCATCTAAATCGTGAATGAAAATGGCATCGCTCGATTCCTCGAACAGCCGCCGATATCGCTCCTCACTCCCCTGCAGATCTTCGTGCATCTGGGCGTGCTCCAGGGCGATGGCCACCTGGTCCAGCAGCGGCTGCATCGCTTCGATCCGCTCCAGTAAAATCTCTCTCTCCTCCGGCAGACTGGCGGTTCCCAGAAGGGCGTGCACCTGTTTTCCGCGCCCCAGTATTGGCAGGAAATAGGCTACCTTCAAGGCTTCTTCTGGAGACCTGGGCTCAGGATGCAATCCGTGTCCCCACCCTTCCTTGACCTGTAGTCTTTTCTCCCGGATCGCCGTAGCCCCGTGATCTTCCGGATCCTGAATCGAAATTACCCACCCCGTCGAATCCGGGGCCTCCTGAATCTGGTTTTCGTCGGAGAGGTTGTAGCTTCCCACCACCCGAAACACTCCCTTCTCCTCATCTACCAGGGAGATCATCAGGCTGCGAAAGATCCCCTGGCGCACCACCTGCGTCGCCAGGTTCTTCAGGATCGCCTCCCTATCCAGAGACAGCAGGGCCACCCGACCAACCTGCTGGAAGGTCAGCAACCATCTGTTCCCCTCTTCCAGCGCCTGATGCCGTCGCTCAAGCGTCCGCAGGTCGTCCATCCGCCGAAAGCCCTCCGACAGCACCTGCGCCATCTTTTGCAGAAATTCGATATCCTCCGGCGAGAAGGCATCGGCCTCATCGCCGCTGACCGCCAGCGTCCCGTGGGAGAAGGGAATGTCCAAGACACAGGCATAGGGCATCCAGGGTTCGCCAAATGGATTTTCCTTTTTCAGGTCATTCCTGTAGGCCGGCTGTCGGCTGCGCCAGAAATCGACTACGTTCGCCGCCCCTTTATTCTTTGCGGTCGACACCGATTCCTTCTTGAGCACCCCTCCGGCCCCTAGGGTGTGGTAGCGAACGATCGGCGGTTCGATACCCATCTCGATCACGTTCACCCCGCATCTGTCGAACGGAATCCCCAGCTGCTCCAGCCCCTTCCACACCGCCGTCAGCACCGGTGCGATATCCTCCCCCCTGGTCATCCTCAGCACCTCTTCCCGGATCCGGTCGATGATCGGACCGTGCAATCGCTCTCGCTCCTCCAGTTCGGTCACCCTTTTCCGCAGCCGATCCAGCTCCTCCAGAAGCTGTGCTCTGTCCGCTGTCTCGTCGCTCATATTGCCTTTCTCCGGCCATCCCCATCTGCCAAAAACCGAATTGCACTCGAAACGCCGACCACCTGCTCCTCTTTGTACGACATATTAGCCGCAATTTCAACAAAAAACGCCGGAGAGCATCCACTCTCCGGCGTTCCGTCGTGCTATGAGGTCCGCATTCCCCTTTTCAACCCTTCAGCCAAAAACCATCTTCCCAAAATGCGTACCGCTACCACTTGATTTTCACAACCCTTCCCTTCTCCGCACTCTCGATCGCCCCGAACACCATCGCCAGACTCTTGATGTTGTCGGTGCAAATCGTCTCCGGCTGCTTCCCCTTCTGCACGCAGTCCACAAACTCCCTGATCAGCCCCGCGTGCCCCCCGATCCGATCCGCCTTGCGCATCGGCGGAATCTCCAGATCCTTCATATCCGAAAAGAACGCCCCCCGCTTCGCCGTCTTCTGTGCCGCCATTCCGTCCCCGCCGTCCCAGGTCAAACTCCCCCGGGTGCCGACCACCCGCCAGTCGCTCTCCCAGCTGGTGTTCAGCCCCTCGGCGCACCAGCTTCCCCGATAGGTGAAGACGATCCCGTCGCTCATCTCGAACACGGCGATCGCCGAAGCGTCGTGGTCGTACCACGACCCCTCCGGATTCCACTCCCGACAGTACACGCTCACCGGATCAGCCCCGGTCAGGAGTCGCGCCTGGTCGAAGGTGTGGATCGCCATATCCAGCAGCAGCACGTGCTCCATCCGGTCGCGAAACCCCCCAAAGTGGGCGCCGATGTAGAAATCGCAGTTGACCGTGGTGATCGGTCCGATCGACTTGCCGGCCAGCAGCCGCCGCAGCCGCCGGATATTCTCCATGTAGCGCCGATTCTGGATCACCGCATAGACCTTTCCCGCCTTCTCCGCCGCGCGCACCGCCCGGCGCGCATTGGCCATCGAGTCGGCCATCGGCTTTTCCCCCATCACGTGGCAGCCGTGGCTCAGCGCCGTCACCGTCACCTCGGTGTGCGCCTCGGGCACCGTGCAGTCGAACACCACGTCCGGCGAGGTCGCCTTCAGCACGCTCTTCAAATCGGTATCGACCACCGCCTCCTTCAGCCCGAACTCCTCCGCTCGCTGCCTGGCGTTCTTCTCGGCGATATCCACCAGCCCGACCACTTCCACATCCGCCATCTCACCGGCCGCCGCCAGCCAGGCCCGGCTCATCCCCCCGCACCCCACCATCACCGCTTTGATCTTCTTCTTGGCCATTCTCTTCATCCCTCCTGAATTCCAGAATCAATGTGAAGTCGCATTTTCGTACTGCAGATCAATCCCCTTCTTCAGAACCCCTCCAGACAGCTCAAATCCGCTATACCGTCAGCCAACCCCGCAATCTGCTGGACCAGGGCCAACCGGGACTTGCGCAAAGCCTCATTCTCGGCCATCACCATCACCTCGTCGAAAAAGCGATTGATCGGACCGCGCAGTTCGCGCAACACCCGGCTCAGTGCGCCAATCCGATCGTCTGCGGCGGCCACCTGCTCCCGCGCCTTCAGGTAGCTCTCATGCAGCAGTCCCGACGCTTGCTCATCATCCTCTTCCGGGTTCAGCGAATAGATCTCCTCCAGATCCCGCACGATTCGCCTGCACCGCGAATACGCGTGCAGCATTTCCAGCCAGTCCTCTGCGGCCACCATGCGCGTCAGCCCCATCGCAATCAGGCGAATCTCATGGGGATCGTCGCACCCTCCGTTGATGGCCGCCTCGACCACATCGTGACCAAACCCATCTTCCCGAAGTTGCACGGCCAGACGCCGCAGGATGAAATCCAGACACTCCTGTAGCACGGCATCATCCCCATCCACCGGCAGTTGTGCTGCGGCCCCGGCCAGACCTCTGCGCAAGGAGAAGGGGAACTCGCGGCCGATCAAATTGGCCAGCAGACCGAGCGCATCTCGCCGCAGCCCGTACGGGTCGGCCGTAGCTCGGGGTTTGATCCCCACGGCAAACAGACCGGCCAGACTGTCCAGGCGATCGGCGATCGAAACCGCCAGACCGGCTTTCGACTCGGGTAGAAGATCTCCCGGAAAGCGTGGGCGATAATGGTCCTCGATGGCCCGTGCCACATCTTCGCTCTCTCCCGATGACAATGCGTAGTACCGACCCATTACCCCCTGCAAAGAGGTCATCTCCACCACCATGCTGGTAGCCAGATCCGCCTTGCAGAGCCGGGCAGCCCTGAGGGCGGTTCCCACATCCGCCCCTTCCAGATCCAAATCCGCGGCCAGAGCCCCCACCAGCCGCTCGACCCGGTTGGTCTTGTCCCTCACAGACCCCAATTTTTCCTGAAAGGTCAGACTCTCCAAGCGCGGCAGATACTCTTCCAGCGACTTCTGGCCGTCTTCTCGGAAGAAAAAGGCCGCATCCGCGTACCGGGCGCGGATAACCCCCTCGTTGCCGCGCGTCACCAGATCCGGGTCCTCCGGTTTGCCGTTGGCCACGGTGATGAAATACGGCATCAGCCTGCCACTCTCCGGATGCAGCACCGGGAAGTAGCGCTGGTGCTTTTTCATCACCGAGACCAGAACTTCCTGAGGCAGTTCCAAATGACCTTCGGCGAACGTCCCGCGCAGGGCGTGTGGTGTCTCCACCAGGTCGACCACCTCCTCCAGCAGATCGGCATCTTCCAGCACCTTCCCGCCGATCTCGGCCGCCAGCGACTCGACCTGTTCCACAATCCTTTCCCGACGTCGCTTGCGGTCGACCAAAACGCCCCTGTTCTCCATCTCCCGGAGATAGTCGGAGGCACACTTCAATTCGATGATGGGCGAGCGATCCGGGCGCAGCCCTCGGCTGCTCCGGTCGCTGACCGCACGGGCATACACAAAAGGAATCACCTGATCGCCGAAGAGCGCGGTGATCCAGCGCAGCGGCCTGGGGTAGGCCGCCCCGCCCGAATTCCAGCGCATCGTCTTGACGAAGTTCAGGCTATCGACCAGATCGGGCAGCAGGTCGGCCAAAACCTCCTGACTCTTTCTCCCCTGGGTCCGACGCAGGGCAAACACGTATTCCACCCCTTTCTCATCGGTGCGCTGCTCTACATCGCCGGGTTCCACCCCCTGGCCCCGACAGAACCCCTGCAGCGCGCGGGTGGCCTCCCCCGCCTGATCGTAAGCCGCTCTCACCGCCGGACCGCGCACCCAGCGTTCCTCGTCCGGTTGCTTGCCGGCCAACCCGCGCACCAGCGCGAAAAGCCGTCGAGGAGTGCCGCTGACTTCCATCCCCTCGAAGTCGAGTCGCTCCGCCCGTAGCCCCTCTGAGACCAGCTTTTCGAGCTGTTCGATGCCGCTGCGGACATCCGCTGGGGGGAGTTCTTCGGACCCCAACTCCAGCAGAAAATCTTCCCGCTCCAGCTCTCGCGCCGCCTCGATCACATCGGCCGCTTCCATCCCGGCAGCAGGCTCCCCGATCAACGGATGTCCCATCTCTTCCCGCTGCCCGGCGAAAGCCTCGGCTATCAGCCGGGACAGATCGCGCATCTGAGCAAAAAAACGGGCGCGCTCGGTGACCCCGATCGCCCCCCGGGTGTCCAGCAGATTGAAGGTGTGCGAACAGCGCAGTACATAGTCGTGGGCAGGCACCACCAGGCCGCGTTCGATGGCCGCCCTGGCTTCCTCGGCGCAAAGATCGTACATCGCGCGCAGTCGTTCGACATCCGCCCAGTGGAAGTCATAGTTGCAGTATTCGACTTCCTGCTTCTTGAGAATATCGCCATAGGTGGCAGTGTCGCTCCACTGCAGCTGCCATACTTCATCGACCTCCTGGAGATACATGGCGATGCGCTCCAGGCCGTAGGTAATCTCCACAGCGACCGGTTCCAGGGGCAACCCGCCGGCCTGTTGAAAATAAGTAAACTGGGTGATCTCCATACCGTCTAACCAGACCTCCCAACCCAGTCCCCACGCGCCGAGAGCCGGCGATTCCCAGTTGTCCTCCACAAAGCGGATGTCGTGCTGTTTGCGGTCCAGTCCCAGACTTTCCAGACTGTCCAGGTAGAGTTCCTGGGGGTTGCCCGGATCCGGCTTGAGGATGATCTGATACTGGGTGTGCATCTGCATCCGGTTCGGGTTTTCCCCAAACCTACCGTCGTCGGGTCGGAAGCTGGGCTCCACGTATCCCACGTTCCAGGGCTCGGGCCCCAGCACCCGCAGCACAGTGGCCGGATTCATGGTGCCGGCGCCCACCTTTTCGCTGAACGGCTGCCAGATGATGCACCCTCGATCCGCCCAGAACCGCTCCAGGCGCATGATGAGATCCTGGAAGTTGATCTTCTCGCCCACCCGATTCCCTTCTGTGTGAATGTGTGAATATATGAATCTCGCGTACCCCGCAGACGCACCGCCGTCAATCAGCAGCCCCCTCCACCTCTTCGCATTCCACCACCAGCGGCAGCACCACCGTAAACGTCGTCCCCTCCCCCAGCACACTTTCCACCTCGATACGCCCGTGGTGTTCCTCCATGATCTGATGACAGATCGACAGCCCCAGCCCGGTCCCTCTTCCCACCTCCTTGGTCGTAAACCCCGGAACGAAAATCTTCTCCAGATCCTCCGCCGGAATGCCGCCCCCCGTATCCGCAATCCCCACCCGCACCTCTTCCCCCTCGCAGCAGGTGCTGATCGTGATCTTCCCCTGCCCCTCGATCGCCTGCTGCGCGTTGGTCAGGATGTTGAGGAAGACCTGATTCAGCCGACTGGGGAAGCAGCAGATCCGCGGCAGATCGCCGTAGTTCTTGTTCACTTCGATCCGGTTCTTGATATCGTGGTAGACCAGCATCAGGGTGTCCTCCAGCCCTTCGTGCAGATCCACCTGCTTGAGCGCCGCCTCATCCATACGCGCGAAGTTGCGCAGACTGCGGACGATGGTGGTCACCCGCTGGGTGCCGTTCTCGATCACCCTGTTGCAATCCTCGATGATCTTGAGCGCCATCTGCAATCCGCGACTCTTCTGCACATCGTCAGGGAACTCCTCCTCGATCGTGCTCTTCAGCTTGGCAATCGCCCGCATCAGCGTGTCGTGCATGCTGTGCACCGCGCCCACCGGCGTGTTGATCTCATGGGCGATCCCGGCCATTAGATTGCCCAGCGCCGCCATCTTCTCCGAACGCACCAGCTGCGACTGGGTATCCTTCAGGTCCTGCAGCGACTCCATTCGCCGGAATCCCTCCGACAGCACCACCCCCATCTCCCGCATCACGGCGATATGCTCTTCGCTGAAACTGTTCGGCTGCAGACTGTTGATCGCCAGCGTCCCGTGCGAAAAAGGGACATCGAGCACGGCGCGGATCGGCGCCCACTGCTGGAAATTCTGGCGCTCTTCGTAGATATCTTCGGCGTCCAAATCCGCTCTGTACGCCACCTCCCCCGACGCCCAAATCCGCTTGATGATCTCATTCCCCTTGTCTATACCCGTCACCACCCATTTCCCCTCTGCGGTCAGCTCGTGCACCTGCACCTTCGGCGGTTCACCAGTATCCTCCACCACGTTCAGACCGAATCCCTGGAAGGGAATACTCAGCTCCTCCAAACCGCTCCTCATCTCCACCAACACCTGCTGGATATCGTCGGCATCGCGCATCTTCCACACCTCTTCCCGCACCCGCTGCAGCACGACCCGCTCCATCTCCCGATTCTTGAGCTCGGTGATATCCTGCAGCACAACCTGCAGCGAATGCACATCCCCATCGGCATCTCGCGTCGGGAAGAGCGAAGCCGAAGCCCAACGGAAGGGCCTTTCTCTCCCCTGCCAGCGGTATTCCATATTGTGCACCACCTCCCCGGCGGCGGCCCGATCGAAGAAGGAGTCGACTCTTTCCAGGTCTCCCGAATGGATGATCTCCTTCCGTAGCTCCGGATCTGCGTACAACTCCTCGGGCGGGTACCCCATCCAATCTTCGATCTGCGGACTGACGTAGAGCAGATTTCTCTGCAGGTCGAACTGCATGACCACAAAATCCGGGGTTTCCACCAGCGTCCGGTAGCGCTCCTCCGAAAGGGCCAGCTGCTGCAGATCCTCGATCCGCCTGAATCCCTCAGACAGCACGCCGGCCAGCTCCCGCAATATCTCCAGATTGGCGTCGGAAAAAGCGTTCGGCTCGACGCTGTTGATCGCCAGTGTCCCGTGTGAGAAAGGCACATCCACCACCGAGCGGATCGGCTTGTGAGTCTGCAGGTAGTGCCGCTCTTCGTACGGATCCTCCGCGTCCAGATCGCAGCGATACACGATCTCCCCCGCCCGCCACCATCCGGTGACCAGTTCCGAGGCCGACGCCGTGTTCGAACTCATCCAGCCCCCCTCCCGCGTCAGAGTACGCGAGTCGGTCACCGGCCCCTCGCCGCGCAGATTGACCACGCTGATGCCACATTGGTCGTAGGGAATCCCCAGCTCTTCCAGTCCGGTGCCGATAGCGCTCAGCACTTTCTCGATATCCTTCCGGGCACGCATCTTCCACACCTCTTCGCGCACCTGCTGGACGATCTGCTTGCGTTTCTCCTCATGCAGCCGCTCGGTGATATCGCGGGCGATCCCCTCGTTGCGCACCAGGCGATCTCCGTCGAAGGTCAGACGGCGATTGACCTCGAAGTGACGAATCTGTCCACTCCGGTCCACCATCCGGAACTCCAGCATCCTGACCGATTCGTCCCGGGTGCGGATCGATTCCTCCAATCTGGTGCGTAGCCGCTCCCGGTCATCCGGGTGGATGAACTCGAATACCGACCGCCCCAGGATCTCGGAGCGGTCGACTTCCAGAATCGACAGGGCGGCCTGGTTCACGCTCAAAAAACGCCCTTCGGCATCGAGTGCATAAACGATGTCCGGAGCATTTTCCAGGATCAATGGTAAGCTGGATTGGGAATCCATCGCGTCTCTCCCCGTTGGGGAATCAATCGCTTCAGCGCGTAGACCGAACCAGTGCGCGGAGGTGAAACATCAGGCGAACGTCTTGAGTATTTCCTGCTGGATACCCTGGAGGTCGGAGTACGCCTTGCTGATCTCCCTGATCTTCTCCTCCAAACTCTTCATCAGCTGCTGCTTTTCCAATCCGTTGCGGATGATGATATGCAGGTCGTCGTTGTCCCACGGCTTCTCTATGTACTGGTACAGCCCGACCTCGTTGATCGCCTTGATCGCGTTCTCTTTGTCGGCGTACCCGGTGAGGATGATGCGCGGTATCTGGGGTTTTACTTCGCGCACCTTGCCCAGAAAGGTGATCCCGTCCATCTCGGGCATCAGATAATCCGAGATCACCATGTCCACCTCATTATTGGTGATGAATTCGAACGCTTCGTGGGGAGAGAGAAAAGTCTCGACGTTGTATCCGGTCTCCAGCATCAGGAAAGAACTGAGACTGGTAAGCACCATCTCTTCGTCGTCGACAATGATGATGGTTTCGGCCGCTTCATCTGCCATGCGCTCTTCCTCTCAAGTTGCCTCTATGTTGTTTTCCAATTCTATCTCTATGCCTGAGTACTGCCGGCGCCCACCCGCCCGACCAGACCGCGCATCCGCTTGACCAGCGCTTTGAGCACTCCCTGGGTGATGCCCACATTGTCGGCCAGCAGATCGACGAACTCCTCTTTATTCAGCCGCAGCAGCCTCGCCTCCTCCAAAACGGTGGCGGCCGAAACCCGGGGCTCGTCGTCGAACAGCGCCCAGGTGCCAAACGGGTCGCCGGGATCGGCGACTGTGATATCCAGGGAGCCGCGATGCAGGCGCACCTTTCCTTCCACCACCAGATACATCGCCTCGGCCGGGTCCTGTTCCCGGTAGATGATCTCTCCCTGAGAAAAGGTCTCCTCCTCGGCGATAGCCGCCAGATACGCCAGCTGCTCGGTGGGCACTTCCGAGAAGACATCGACGTCCTGCAGGAAGATGACCTTTTCGACTACTGTCAGCATGCCCCCTCGTACATAGCTCTGAATTGCCCGTCTGAATAACCCAGCCGCGACAGCATCATTTTACAGGTTCCCCCCGCCCCTGTCAATAACCCTCTCCACCTTGCGAACCGGTCTCGCTCAGCACTCGTTCAACCGCTTCGCGCACCATTCTATTCGGATCATCCGCCGCCCGCCGCACCAGCTCAATTTGCTCTTCCGAGCCGATCTCGATCGCGCTGTACGCCGCACACGCCCGCAGCCAGCTATCGCGGTTGCCCAGCAGCCATTCCAGCGCCCGTTCGCGCTCCTGGAGCCGATGACCGAACAATTCCTCGCCGTGGGCGAGAGCACTCTCCGCAGTGGGAGGATCGAGCAGGGGCAGGAGCTGTTCCTTCACCCGTCGCTGCAGCACATTGTCGAGGAACTCGAGCGCGCTCGCCCGCAGGCGCGCCTGGCCACTCACCAGCCCCAGATAGGCGCGGTGCATATCCTGGGGCGGATACAGCAGCCCCAGCAATCGGAAGATCCGCTCCTGCACCTGTGCCTGTTTTTCGCGCAGGACCTTCTGCAGTAGTTGCAGAGGCGCCTCCCCATCCACGCTCTGGTAGAGTTGCAGCCCCTCGAAGAGCTGGTAATACGCCTCCACCTGGCGCGCCAGGATCTCCTCCACCCGCCGCGGCTCGAAGAACAGGCTTCCTCCACCCTGCCGCAGCCGGCTCAGCGCTTTGATCATCAGGTGCTCCAGCCACGGCGAAGCCGCATCCAAATCTTCCAGCAGCAGATCGACCACTTCCTGGCTACGAATGTCACTCAGCACCCGAGTGACCCCGGTCCGGACGACCGGATCGACCCTCTTGTCCAGAAGACAGCGCCGCAGTGCCGGAAGCACCGCAGGCCCGTACGCGGCCAGCGCCTGGCGCGCCGCCCGGCGCAGCTGTCGATCCCCCAGTCGATCGAGCAACCAGCCGATCTGCTCAGGATCGCGAATCGCCCCCAGGCTACCGATCGCCTGCTCCACCACCCGGGGAGAAGAATCCTCCAGCAATTGACGCAGATAGAGCCGCCACTCCGGCCGGTCGAGATTTCCCAGAATCCTGGCCACCTGTACCCGATTGTCCTCTCCCTCTGCGCTGCGGTCGGCCAGCAATTCTTCGACGAATGCATCGTCCACCAGTTCCCCCGCCTCTGTCCCGTGCGCGGCTATACAGCCCACCGCTGCAGAGCGCAGCTTTGGATCCCCGCTCTGCAGCGCCTCCCGCAGCCGCATCTCGATCCCCCCCTCATCCTGGCGGCACATACAGTACAGCGCCTCGACACGCACCTCCAGCACCTCGTCCTGCAGCAGTCCCTCAATCTCATCGACCGGCAGTTCCTCCGCCTGATTGCAGAGGACGCGAATCGACTTCTGACGCACCTCCGCCGCCCGATGTTGCAGCAGCGGCCGCACCGCCCTCGCCAGCCTCCGCGAGCGCAACGAGATCAGCATATCCAGCGCGTACACCACCTGCCGTTCGTTGCCGCTGTCCAGAGAGGCGATCAGACTATCCAGCGCCGCCGCCTCGTCCACTTCCACGGTCAGTTCGCCCAGATCGATAGCGCGCCGGTCCAGCGCCTGACGAAAGGCATCGACATACGCCCCCCGACCGCGGATCACCAGCCCGACCCACAGCCCGACAAGCGCCAGTGATACAAATCCCAGGTGCTGGTAGGAAACCCCCAGCACGGCCGTCAGCACCAGTACCAGCAGCGCCCCGATTCCGGTTGCCAGATTGTCCACCGTGGTGTCGAGCAGCACCTTGGTCCGCTGCTTCACCGCTGCGGGTATCGGCAAAAAGAGAATCTCCACCGCCGATTTGTGCAGTGAATGTCTGAATCCCCCATCCCCTATCTTGAGCAGAATGCCCGCCGCCAGCCCGGGCGCAAAGAGCACCGCCACCGAACCGAGCGCCATGCTCAACGGCAGAAAGAGCAGGGCGGAAACCACGCCCAACGAGCGCAAAATACGCGGTGTACACCAGATCTGAAAGAGGAAGGCGAAGCCACTCAGATAGGCAAAAAATTGCCCGAAAAAAGCGGTCTTGGCATCCTTGTCGGCAAACGCCCTGTCCACGATGTCGTTGAACTGCACGTCGATCACCGCCGCCACCACCGCCGTCAACGCCGCCATACTGCCCAGCAGTTGTAGCAGATCCGAGCGCCCGATATCGGCCAACGCCCCGCTGCTCTTCTTCTCCTCCCGGGGCGACACCTCTCCACCGGAGCGGACCCGCAGCAGCAACAGCAACCCCCCTCCGAGCAGGGCCACGCAGACGATCAGCAGGTTTTCGGTCCCCACCTGCGTGACGACCCAACTGGTGAACGCCCCGCCGACGATCGCCCCGGCGATCCCCGCCGAACCGATCAGTCCGAACAACCGCCGCGCCTCGCGCGGATTGAAGATCACCCCGGCCAGCAGCCACAGCAGCGACGTGGCCATCAGTCCGTACAGATTGACCCAGACGTAGAACAGATAGAAGCTCCAGCCCCAGCCGTATGGCAGCAGCAGCCGAAAACCGAGCAGGTTGATCATCAAGAAGAGAAAGGTGCCCAGAATTAGCCGGTCCAGGCGGATCAGGCGGATCAGGCGAGTGAAAACCGCCGCCACCCCGCCGCCGATCAGAGCGACCAGCATCAGCACATACGGGAGTTGGGCGACTCCCAACTGATCGAGGAAAAGGGCGTTGCGGGCCGGTTTCAGCACGTAGAGCGAAGCCATCACCAGCCCGTAGGCCAGCGTCAGAGGCAGGATGCGGGGCAGCTCTTCCCGCCGGACGTCGACCAGACCGGCCAGCACTTTTTTCACGCCCGAAAAATCCATGCCCCGCCCCAAAATAGAGGAAATGTGTGGAGTTGGTTTTGATTCAGAATGGCTACCTCAGCCGGCCGCCTCTTTCTCTGCGAACGCCCGCCCGACATAGCGCACCGCAATGATCCACAGCACCAGAATGAGCCCCGTGAGCAGAGACAGCCAGCGCACGCTCTCGAACCCCGCGAAAACTATGGTTATCGTCAGACTCAGTCCCACCGCGAGCGCCTTGGCGAACCGCTGCACGAACATGTCGATAAACGCCTTCGCCTTGTATTTCTCATCCCGCGTCGTCGGCACGTACAGCACCTCCTTGGCCGACTGGTTGATCGAATAGCTGAACCCGTTATCCGTCGTATTCAGCAGGCTGCCGATCCACAGGGCGGGGAAAATCATGAAGCCAATCGATCCGGCGAGCGCCGCCACCGGCAGGAAGAGCAGGGCGATCCCCACGCCGAATCGGGTCATCACGAAGCTGGTCAGAAAGAATTGCACGAAGAGTGCCACCCAGTTCGTCAACGCGTACACGGTGGAAAATTGCACCCCGATTTCCTCGCCGCTCAGATAGTGCTCGATCGTCGCCGTAAACTGGAAATCCATGATCGTTGAAACCATCTCGTACAGGCCGACGATGGCGACGATGGCCAGGAGATACCTGGAGCGAAAGACCAGGCGCGCACCCTCCAGCGCCGGGTTCTCCGCCTCCTTCGCTTCTTCTGGCTCCGGTTCCGGTTCCGCCGGCTCGAATCCCTCAACCCGACGTCCCACCAGCATGGCGATCAGCCCGATGGCCACCCCGATGCCCAGGCAGATCCACAGCCACTCCGCATAGCTCAGCGATTTGATCTGAGCGCGCACGATCGTCGATCCAAAGGCGCCGCCCGCGACCCCTCCCAGGCCGATCAGACCGTACAGTCGCTTGGCCGCCCCCGGTTCGACGCTGTCGTTGAGAAAGGCGAAAAACGTCGCCACCATCAGCGTGCTGTACAGATCCCCAAACAGATAGAAAGACCAGACCGTCCAATCCCCCGCGCTGTCGAGGACGAAAGTGTAGAGCACGTAACAGACGATGAAAAAGGCCGAAAAAATATACGTCAGCTGCTGCCGCCTAAAGGAGCGCACCAACAGAGTGAAAACCGTGACCGCCACGATCGCCACCACCATGTTGAGCACTTTGGCGATCAGTTCCGCCTGCGAACCGGTCAGTTGCCAGCCCCACAGATCGAACCCGGCCTCTTTGTAAAAGGTGATGAAAGCGCTCTTCTTGAGCGGCTTGAGGATCCAGAAGGAGGTGATTACCAGGAAAAAATAACCGAACATCAGCAGCGCCAGGGGCCATTCCTCGCGCCGGATATTCAGAATCTGTTTGAGGGGACTCTTCTGCTCTGGCATAGAAACTCCGTTTTCGGTCTGTAGACCTTCAAACAATCGACATCGCGAACCAGACGATAGTCCGGAAGCAGCCCCGGACGGCAACAGGACATCTCGGACTATTTCCGCATGTCGTCCGAAAATCGATCCCCGTCACTCCTCCCGCTCCACCCGCACCAGCTGCTGCCGCCCGTCCTCCCACCTGTGAAAATAAACCCGCGTGCTCTTGCTCCACTTCCCACTGCCGCGCCGCGTCCGGATCTCGTATCCGTGGAATCTCTCCCGCTCCAGTTCCTCGGGCAGCGGCAGGAAGAGCTTACGCGTGCTGCGCGGCCGTCCCTTCACGCTCACCGTCCGATGCAGTTCCTTCGATGCCCCGACGGCGATCAGATCGATCCCCACCGTCTCGAGATCGCCACTGGCCAGCACCCTCTCGCCGCCCACTCTCTCCCCCTCGCCGTCCAGCAGTTGGAACCGATAGGAAGTCTCATCCGCACTCTCCAATCCTCCTTCGACCGCCAGATCCGTAAAACCCAGCGCACCTTCCCGGACCGAGAAATGATCCAGCGGATTGACCCGCGCAAACCAGTGCCGACCGATCATGTCCCGCCGCTCGCTCAACAGCCGCGTCAGTTCCTTTCCCGCCGCCGGATTCGCATACCCCCCCATGCTCACCATCGCCGCTATATCCTCGTCGGTGAACGACATCACGATCTTCGCGCCCCAGTACCCATCCCGGTTGGTGCAGCGCTCGAATGCCGGATTTGGATAGGTCGGCACCCATCCGTCCGCGCGGAACGTCTCGTTCTCGAAGTAGCCGATCTCCGGAAACTCCATCGGCAGCGGCTCCTCCCACCCCTTGCGGTAGAATCCCAGGCTGACGATCGACAGGAAGATCGTGCGCGGATCCCACACGTACTCGTTGCCGTATTTGGGCATATGCGGCATCAAATTGTTGCTGCCGAACGCCGAACCCATGTCGATCAGATAGTGCTTTACGTACCGCCGCCCATCTGCCGCCTCCACGTGGATGTCCAGCGTATTGGCCGCCCGTCGGTCCGCGTCGTTCATCCACGATCCAATCACCCGCAGCCCCCGCAGCTCCCGCCGGTGTTCGTGATCTACCCGATCGTTCGCATCGTCCTTCCTGCGACCGTGGTAGTTGAAAATCCCCACCAGTGCGCCCGACAGAAACTTGCTGGCCACGCAGCGCAGCCGCCCGTCCGGCTGCGGAATGATATTGTCCAGAATTGCCTGCATGTCCGCCTCGACCATCGGCCGTTTGCCGCCGTCGGCGGTCGGCACCTTCGCCTTGGGGCCGATCACCAGCAGATCCGGGTCGAAGTAGACCACCGAATTGCGCGGCACGTTGTACCCGGCCGCGTGCAGTCCCTTGGTGGCGATCACCTCCGCCGCCGATCCCATCTCGTTGTTCCCCTCCGAATCGAACTTGAGCAGGAAGTACGCTCCCGCCGCATCCTTGATCGTAAATCCCGCCGTCCCCCCCTCGAATTTGCCGGCGACGATCTCCCACGGCCCGCTGTCGTCCGGCCGCGCGAACCCCGGCCCCTCCTTCAACTCTTCGATTGTCATCGGGTGCAAAAAGTGGCGATTGGTGTACCACGAAGAGTTCGGCACCTCGTCCAGCGCGTTGATGTCGTCCGCCTGCCGGGGCGGAGCGATGTTCAGGATGTTCCCCACCCGCCGCGCCGTCCATCCCAAATCCAGCAGTTTGCCGAGCTGAAAAAAGAAGGTGTGATCGGCGATGTCCCAGACCTGATTCTCCTCGATCTCTGCCGGTTCGGGAATGTCCCGATCGTCCGCGTCGAACCACTTGATCGGCGCGGTCGTCAGCCGCGGTTCGGCATCGGCCCCGGAAGCGGTCAGAAGAGCGATGCATGCCACTATACAGAATCTCTTCATCATCAAAACTCCTGTTCCAGGGAAAAGCCGATCAGCGCCTTCTCCTCTTCGCTGTGGCCGACGCGGAGGCCGATTATAAACGCCTTCTCGGTGCGCACCCTGATCCCCGCACCGAAGGAGCTGCGAAACTCTCCCGTTTTCACCTGATCGAATTCGTCGAACACCTGCCCCTCATCCCAGAACAGATACGCGTTCCAGGTATCCCATATCGGGTATCGATACTCCGCGCTCAGCAGCAGCGCCCCTTCACCCCGGAACCGTCCTCTCTTGTACCCCCGCAGCCGCTGCCCCCCTCCCAGCGTCGGCATATCCGCATATGGCACGATCCCCTCATCTCCCAATCTATGCGCCTTGTCCAGCCGCGCCCTGAGCGCCAGAATCCGATTCCGCCAGAACAGCCTGAAAAACCGCTGCGCCTCTACCCCGATGCGCAAAAAGCTCACATCCCGGGAGCCGGTGACCAGATCCATCTCCGCCTGCAGCAACCCACCCCGCTCCGCATAGGCGATATCCCGAAAACTGTAGTAGCGATCGTCGGCCAGCAGCAGCACTCGTCCAGGAAACTGATAGTTCAGCGGATGCGAAAGCTCCCGCGCCGGCTCTTTGTAATCCCGGTCGTCATACGCGACCCGCCCTCCTACCGACACATAGGAGATCTCCTCCCTCAACCCCGGAACAAGAGAGACTCGACCGCTCTGACCCGGCACCAGGAACGAACTTTCCGCCCCGCGGCCACCCCTCAACTCCTCCCGGCCAAATCCCAGGCGCCCCTCCAGATACACATTCTGCCGATAATCCTCCAACTCGTGAGCGTTAGGCCGCCACCCGACCGTCACCATCCCATCGAAACGCTGGATCTCGTGGAGCCAATCCTCCTCTGCCAATCCCGCCCCTACGAGCGCACCCTCCGATCCCTCGTAGATCCCGTTGACCGTGGCATCCTCACTGTCCGTCTTCAAAAAATCAGCCTGCGCGCTCCAGTAGAAACTGCTCCCCTTCACATTCGGATCGCAGTACAGAACCTGCCCCGTCTGCCGCTCCGGCGCCGCGAATATATAGGACGCCGAAAATTCCTTTTCCCGCCCAAAGAGATTAGTGTGGAACGTATTAAAACCTATCCCCGTACCAGTCTCACCTCCCAATTGTCCATACGGAAACAGTCCGAAAGTGCGGTCCTCATTGGTAAACCAGTTCCGCACCCGCTGCGGCAGTTCGGAGTGCTCCGCGTAGATCGTAAACTCCCCCAGCGGATAGATCAGCGCATTCCACACCTTCTGCGGCAGTTCGAGCACAGTGTAGTGCTTAGTCTCAAAAACATCCGTGCTGTCGGGAGCATCCTCCTCGGCGACTGCTATCCCGAACAGCGCGCCCCAGACTGCAGACGCGAAAAGCAATCTCTTTATCACGTCGTTCCTCTCGACATAGTGGAATCAATTCTCCTCAGAATCGATAAAGATAACGATCCGGATGCCCTTGGCAAACCGCTCCCTCAGTAAACAAACCCCTTGAATTTCACCCTGAAAAACAGCGCGTACAGCACCGGCACCACCCCCAGCGTCAGCGCCGTTGAAAACAGCAGCCCGAACATGATCGCCAGCGCCATCGTCTCCCACATCCCCTGTCCATTGATCAGCAGCGGCACCAGCCCACCCATCGTCGTCGCCGTAGTCAGCAAAATCGGTCGCAGCCGCCGCTGTGCCGCCTCCACGATCGCCCGCTGCGGCTCCAATCCCCCCTCTTCGATCTCGATGCGGATCCGATCCAGCAGCACGATGGCGTTGTTGATCACGATCCCGGCCAGCGAAATCACCCCCAGAAAGGTCATGAATCCGAAGTAAGAGCGACCGATGATCAGCCCCACCACGACGCCGATCAAGCCCAGAGGGATGGTCGACAGGATGATCAGCGGCCGGCGGAAGGAGTTGAACTGCCCCACCAGCAGCAGCAGAATCAGCAGCCCGGCAATCGGCATCTTGGCCGCCAGCGACTCGTTCGCCTCCGCCGACTCCTCCGCCTCCCCACCCATCTCATAGGAATAGCCCGGCGGCCAGCCCTTCCCGTGCTCCTCCAACCACGGCTCGAACTGGGCGCTGATCTCCGCGGCGGTTATCTCCTCATCCTTCCGACACTCCACGGTGACCGTCTTATACCTGTTATGATGGAGGATTTTCGACGGTTCCCAGACGATCTCCACGTCCGCCACCTGTTTGAGCGGCACCGACTGCCCGGTCGCGCTCGAGTACACGTTCAAACCGTCCAGCTTCCCCACATCCTCCCGATCGGCCGCCACCGAGCGCAGCGTAATCGGTATAACCTGATCTCCCTCGCGGTATTCCGTAGTCGTAAACCCGTTCATTACCGCCTGCAGCGACGTGGCCACGTCCCGGTTGGAAATCCCCGCCCGCCGCGCCCGCACTTCGTCTATCCTTATCCTGAGCTTCTTGACCCGCTCTCCCCAGTTGTCCTCCACATTCTTGGTGCCGGGAATGGAGCGCAACTGCTCCTTGATCTCCGCCACCAGCCGGAACAGCACCTCCGGTTCCCGACCCGAAATACGCACCGCCACCGGAATATCCCCACCCGGACCGTCCCCCACCCGCCGCACCGTAGCCTGCAGGTCGGGGAATCTTTCCCCGGCGAACCGCTCCAGTTTCTCCATCAGCCCGTCGACCGCTTCGGGCGTGTCCGTGTGAAACATGGCGAAACCGTACTCCGGGCTCCCCCCTCGAGCTGTCTTCCCCATCGACCAGGCCGGTGGCCCCCCGCCGGCAAAACTCGCCCACGAGGTGACCCCCCCATCGACCAGTTCCGCCGCGACGAATTCATCCACCGCGTCGATGATCCCCTCCGTCCTCTCGATCGGCGTGCCCAGCGGCAGCTCAAAGTCGGCCACGAACTTCGGATCTTCCGTGGGCGGAAAGAAGATACTCGGCACCAGACCGAACCCCTGCATTGCCACGAAGAAAATTACCACCGTGCCGATAGCCGCCATCCCCCGATGCCGCAGTAGCCCCAGCAAAAGACGCCGATAAACCCGATAAGATCTCGAATCGAACCCCTCCTCCTTTTTCACCTTCACCTTCATAAAACGGGCGCACAGCATCGGGATCATGGTCAGCGCCAGTAGCCACGAGCAAAGCAGGGTCAGCGTCGTCACCGAAAACAGGCTGCTGCAGTACTCCCCCATCATCGAGTCGGCCAGGTAGATCGGCAGAAAGGCGGCAGCCGTGGTCAGCGACGAAGTCAGCAGCGGCACCCGCAGCTCCCGCGCCGATGCATCCGCCGCATCCACCGGGTCTCGCCCCGCCGCTATCTGCACCATGATCGACTCCGACATGACGATGGCGTTGTCCACCAGCAACCCCAGGGCGATGATCAGCGAGGCGAGCGACACCTGGTCCAGGCCGATCCCCAGCATCGACATCCCCATCAGACTCATCAGCATCGCCATCGGAATCAGGCTGGCCACCAAAAAACCGGTCCGCAGCCCCAGCGTAACCAGCATCACCGCCAGCACGATGCCAATACTCTGCAGCAGACTGTTGACGAAGTTGTCCACCTTCTCGTCCACCTCGTCGGGCAGAAAGAACACCTCTGCGAATTCCACCCCGATCGGATAGGTCTCCTCCAGCACCCGGAGCCGCTCCCGCACCTCCTCCCCCAAGTTCACGATATTCCCCCCCTCGCGCATCGACAGCGCCAACCCCAGACACGGCTGCCCGGCAAAACGCATCTTCATCCGCGGCGGATCCACGTACCCCCGATAGATGTAGACCAGATCCTCTAAATAGATCACCTCCTTCCGCCCCGGCAGACTCACCACCGTCCGCCGCAGATCGTCCACCGACTCGAAGTTCCCGGTCGGTTCCAGCACCAGCCGCTCCCGCCCGGTGCGCAGTTCTCCTCCCGAGATGATGATATTCCGGTTCCGCAGAATATCCACCAGCATCAGCGGTGCGATCCCCAGCTCCGCCAGACGGGCGTTGTTGTATTCCACGAAGATCCGCTCCGGCTGGGCGCCGAAGATCTCCACCTTGGCCACGTCGCGCACGTGGAGCAGCTCGTCCCGCACTTCGTCGGCCACCTCCTTGAGCTCGGCCGGCGAAAACCCCTCGCCGATGATTGCCAGCTGCACCCCGAACACATCCCCCATCTCATCGTTGACCCGCGGTCCTCTCGTTCCCTCCGGCAACTGGGCTACCGCCCCCTCCATCTTGCGCCGCAGATCGTCCCATATCGGCCGCATGTCCGAGTACCGGTCCTTGATCTTCACCGTGATCGAGGCGAAACCGGTCTTGGACAAACTCGACACGAAATCCAGCTCGGGGATCTCCTGGATGATCTTCTCCAACGGCTCGGTCACCAGCTGTTCGACCCGCTCCGGACCGGCGCCGGGAAAATCCGCCTCCACCGAAGCCCAGCGGAAGATGAAACCCGGGTCCTTGGCTCTGGGGGTCTGCTCAAAGGCGATCCAGCCCCCCAGACCGATGGTGATCAGCGCCATGATGGTGATCCGGTTTTTTACGATCGCCAGACGGGTGATACTCATATTGCCACCTCTCGCTTTGGCCATTCAGATTTCCGATCCAAATGGCTCGATAGATCTTCCTCGCCGTCAAACCGGTCTTCAGATATCGCGCGGAGCCCCAGAGCATATCGATGCTCGGAATCACCATCGGAAGATCTACAGAATTCAGAAAAACTCATTCGACAATCAGAACGCAGCCACGGCAACTCCGACTGTTTCGGCGCGAACTGTACCCCTCACTGCGTGCCCAGCAGCCGCACCTTCTGCCCGTCTACGATCCGCGTCACCCCGGCAGTGACCACCAGATCGCCGTCGCTCAGCCCCTCGACGATCTCCAGCCCCTCCCCCTCCAGTTCCCCCACCTGCACCGCTCGCCTGTGCACTTTGCCGAAACCCTCCTCGGTCGGCTCCACCACGAAGGCGAAATTCCCCTGGCGATCCTGCCCCACCGCCACCGACGGCACCAGGATCCGCTCCCTCCCACCGGTCCCGCCAAAGCGGAAACCGACCTCGGCAGCCATCCCCGGCCTGCAGTCTGCATCGTCGTGATCCAGCCGCACCGTCACCGGAAAGGTCGTCGCCACCCCCGTGGCGGACCCCCCTACCTCGGTGACCCGGCCGCTCATCTCCTTACCCGGCAGGGCGTCGAAGTGCACGCTGACTTTCTCCCCCTCGCGGACCTGGGCGATCAGCACCTCGGGAACCGCTATCTCCACCTCCAGCCGCGATCCGGAAGTGAGGGTCACCACCGGCTGCCCGGGGGAGACATTTTCATTCACTTCCACCCGCACGGCGGCGATCGCCCCGTCGACCGGCGCTGCCAGACGCGCGTAGCTCACCGTCGATCGGGCCAGTTCCAGCCGCTTCTCCACCGACTTGACCTGTTCGCTGGCCGACTCCGAAGCGGCCCGTGCCGCATCCAGATCGCTGGGCGAAGCGCTGTTGTTTTCGTACAGCGCCCGCACCCGCGCATAGCTCGACCGGGCGTTGCGCGCCTGCGCTTCGGCGCTGGCCAGGGCCGACTCCTCGGCCTGTACCTGGAGCCGATAGTCCCTATCGTCCAGTTCGGCGATCAACTGCCCCGCTTCGATCTGCTCGCCGACCTGGACCGCCACTCGGCGGACCGTCCCCGCCACCTTAAAACTGAGCTTCGATTCGACGCTCGCCTGCGCCGTGCCCGAAAAGGTCCGCAGTCGTTCTCCCCCGGTGACATAGACCGGTTCGTAGCGCACCGGCCGAATCACCGGTTCGGGAACCGGTTCTTCTTCCCCGCAGCCAAACAGGAATAGAGCGACGCCCAGAGCCGCGCTGAACCGCCGTAACGCGATCATAGAATACCTCCACATTGAATTACCGCCGTTCTCCCGTAGTCTCTTCGTAGTATTTCTCCAGGCGCGCGAACCAGACATCTCGCTGCTCCTGCGTCCCCCTGAAGTAGAATTTGCCGATCGCCCGCTCCACCTCCATCAAGTCGGTCAGGAAATCGTACACCGCGTTGGCCGCACCCTCTTCGGCCAGCACCCCCGCATTCTGGGCGTCGAGCAGTCCCAGGATGTCGACCGTGCCTCGACCGTACGCATCCTTCACCAGCTCCAGATTCTTGTTCGCCGCCACCGCCGCGTCGGCCGACAGCTTGATCCCGGCGAACGAAGCCCCGGCCAGATGCGCGGCCGAGCGAATCCGCTGTTCGACCCTTTCGGCCAACGCCCGCCGTTCCAACCTCAGCTGCTCCATCTCCTCATCCGCTCCCCGTCGAGCCGCCAGTTTCGCCCCGCCGCTGAAAAGGGGAAAATTCAGATTGAGTCCCAGCGTCCAGTTCCGCTCGTCGAACGGCTCGCCCGAGCCCTTGCCCGCGTCGTAGAACTCGTTGATGACGTTTCCCTGAAACGCCAGCGTCGGTGACCACAGCGCCCGCCGCGCTCCTGCCAATCCTCGCTCCTGGGCGGCGATCGCCGCATCCAGCCGCTGCAGCTCCGGCGCCGAAGCCAGACCGTCCTCCACCATAAAGGCGCGCAGAATCCCAAAATTCCGCTTGCTACCCATATACCTCATAAACTCCGCCTGATGGGTGACCAGCGACTCGTCGTGGAGCCCGGTTTCGGCAACCGCAACCCTATCTTCCAGGGGGCTGTGCAGAATCCGATTGAGATTGATCTCCGCCAGATTGCGCCGGGCGTTCGCCGCGATCACCGATTTTCGCCCCGTGGCGATCTGGCTCTCCCAGCGATACACGTCCGCCCATCCCGACATGCCGATCTTCTGGCGCAGACGGGCCAGCTCCAGATTGGAGCGCGTGAGTTTCAAATTCTCCTTCTGTATCCGCTCGAACGTCTGCCCCCGCAGCAGATCGAGATAGGCCGTGGCCACCTCTTTGACGACATCCAGAATTAGCTGCTCCCTTTCCAACCGACGTCCCCGCTGCAGGTGGCGCTGAATGCTCAAATTGGCGCGCGCCCCCTCGGCATAGATCACCTGCGTCAGACTCCCACTTCCCGAAACCGAGCGCTCCGGCTGTGCCGGGGAGGCCAGATCCGCATCGATCGCCGCCCCCGTTCCATTCAACTCCACCTGGGGTAGCAGCGCCGCCCGCGCCTTGCCCACCTCCTGAGCCCCGGCCGCGACCCTTCTGGCGCTGGCCGCCAGATCCAGATTGACCCGCACCGCTTCCTGCACCGCTCCCGTCAGCGTCAGCTGCCGAACTTCCTCCTCGGGCGCCGCCCCGACCAGCACCGCTTCGGTCAACACCGCCCAGCTCGGAAAAACCCCGACCGCATTCGCCGTCTCCACGTTGATTGTCAGCCGCTCCTGCCGCGAAAAGAGCACCGGCAAACTCCCGGGCTTCTCCCCAAGCAGAATCCGCTGGACATTGAGCGCCACCCGCCGCGCCAGCCGACCGATGTCGGCGTCGGCGTGCAGTCCCACCATCAGCCCCGCCTCCACCTGGTTTTCTCCCAGCGAACCGAACGCCGTAAAACTGGGCAGCTTCCTCTCGATCAACCCCGCCGCCAGAGCGGCCACCTCTCCATCCGGCAGGTGCAGCGGCAGACCGACGAAGACCGCCTCCACATCATCCGGCAGCCGCTTCACTATCTCCTTCCCTCCAACTCCCACCGGCACCGGCACCCCCTCCAGACCCAGTTCGCGCACCTGATTCAGCGCATGCTCCACCAGCTCCGGGACCGCATCCCCAATCGACCCGGCGTAGAGCAGCCCGATTCGCTCGAAGGAAACGATTTCGCGAAAGACCTCCAGATCCCCCTTAACATCTACGGGAGAGCTGATGTAGCATAGATTCTCCACCCCGCTGACCTGCCCCTGTAGCGAAATTCCCTGCACCTCCGCATCGATCACCAGCGGCGCGACCACCGGTTTTGACAGCCCTTTCCGCTGTCCCGCCACGTGCGAGGCGATGACCCCTCCGGCGATGATCAGATCGATCTGCGGATCGGCCAGCAGACGATCCAGTGCCCGCTCTATCCCCTCTACCGTGTCGTCTCCCACCAGCGTCTCCTCCGCCATCCTGACGTCGAATTCGCCGCGAGTCAGCTTCAGTATCTCCTCCTCGAAAACCGCACTTCCGGTCTCCCGGTCGATGCTCCACGGCCCGTCGACCACCACGCCGATGCGGAACAGGGGAAGTTCATTCCCCTCGACCGCAGCCGACAGCAACACCAGCAGCGGCAGGAAACAGAGCGACGCGTACCGCGATCTCTTTCTCATGGATTAAAAACTCCGCTTGCTATAGATATCCGAAAATTCAATGTAAAGAACTGTGGACTCCAAAGAAGAGCGAATCGCGCCAAAAAGCATGCATTTCGCGCCATGTGGAACCAAAGCCGCGTCACTCGACCGGCGCCGGCCCTGCCGGCGGCATCCCCGATGCCATGCTCTCCACCGCCGCCCCTCCCATGATCCACAGCCCCCACAGAATCAGCAGCAGCAGCGTCGCCTTCTTCACCGGCGCCCTGGACATCACCGCGATGCCGATCCCCATGATCCAGATCTGCCAGAGGTCGAATAGATTGATCCCGATCAGCATCTTGCCGAAAAAACTATTGGCCATCTCCGCCGGGACAAACACCCCCGGTCCGGTGTAGACATCCGCCGTCTCCTGAATCAGTATCAGCGGCGTGCGCACGATCCACTCGGGAATGAGCACCATCGAGGCGTACCCCTTTACCACCAGCATCTGGCGGTAGCTCACCTCCTTGTCGAACAGGTAGCGGGTAAACATCAGCAGCACCCCCGACACCACCGCCAGCGAGAAGAACATCATGACCGGCATCTGCATCCACCCGTATGTTTGAATCCCCTGCACGTACTGCTCCCTTTCCGCTTCGCTCATCTCCGCCATCTGCTCCCGCGCCGCCGGCGATTCCAGATCGACAACCAGATCGACCGTGAGAAAGTAAGCACCCACCCCCACCAGGCTAGCCAACAGCACCGGCAGCAGCCAGTCGTTGGCACTCTCCCTCCCGACGATGGCGGAAAAGCTCCTGCCCGGATCGTGGAAGACGCGCAGCAGGCGAGTCTGCAGATTCATCTCCTCCTGGCCAAAAGATGGGCCGTTGGCTAGCCCCGTCATAAAATTCCTCCTCCTATATGTTATGGACCAATTTGTGAATATACGCATTTATCCCGGGGGGTGAAATTTCCCAAAAACCCTATCTGGAAACAGCTCGATCATTCCACACTGTTCCCCGGAGCCAGCCAATGCGCTGGAATTGTCGATTTACCCAGGAATTGGGCTACCCCTTCCCGCTTCGACGCAGCGGCAGCGCGATCCGCACCTCCGTTCCCCGTCCCGGCTCGCTGTCGATTTCGATTCCTCCCCCGTGTTCCTGCGCGATCCGATACGCCAGCGACAGCCCGGTGCCCATCCGCACCCGTCCGCTCCCCCGGTTGAAATCGACGTCGAAGATCCGCCGCAGCCGCTCCGCTCCGATACCCTTTCCCGTGTCGCGGATATCGATCCGCACCTGTCCCTCCTCCTGCCGCGTGCGAATATCGACCCTCCCCTCCCCATCGATCGCCTGCACCGCATTCTTGATCACGCTCATGAAGACCTGGTTCAATTGCCCGGGTGAACAGAAGAGCAATCCCACTTCCCCGAAATCTCGCACCACCTCGATCCTCTCCCCGATTTGGTGTTGCAGCAGTGTCAGGGCGCTCTCGATCCCCTCGTGCACGTCCGTCAGCTGGAATTCCGCCCCGTCCAGCTGCGCAAAGTTCTTCAGACTGTCGACGATGCGCGCCACCCGCCCACCCGCCTCCAGGGTCACCTCGCTGTTCTGGCGCAGTAGTCCCAGCGCCTGCCTGAATCGCCGACTCTCCCGCAGCATCTCTATCGACGTCCCTTCCTCCACCTCCGTTTCGATCCGCCCGACGCAGCGCACCACCACATCCGCCGCCCCGTTGACCGCGCCGATCGGGTTGTTGATCTCGTGCGCCACCCCCGCCACCAGACCGCCCAGCGAGGCCATCTTTTCCTGCAACAGCAGCTGGTTCTGCATATCTCGCAGCGTCCGCAGCGTCTCCTCCAGCTCCTCGTTCTTCTCCTGCAGATCCCGGGTCCGCTCCTCCACCCGCTGCTCCAGGGTGCGGCTGTACTCGGCCAGCTTCTCGTTCGACTCCGCCAACTCTTCGGCGTACCGGCTCAACTGCCTCTTCCCCTCCCTGATCGAGCGCACCATGTCGTTGAACGAACGCGTCAAATAGCCGATCTCGTCCGCCACGTGGACCTCCACCTCCACCTCCAGGTCCCCGTCGTCTACTCGCTCCATTCCCCTGAGCAGATTCTGCAGCGGCCGCACCAACCCCGAGCGGAAGAAGAGCGGAAAGAACGCCAGGATAAACAGCGCCGTCCCGCCGATAAACAGAATCAGACCGCGCACGTGCGGATGCAGATACCGGGCGAAGTGGTCGAACGGGTAGATCACCGAGTACAGCCGCTCTCCCTCCAGAAAGTAAAAGACGGCGAACTTCATCCGCTCCGGAATCAGACCACCCACCCCGTACCGCTGCTGCAGTTGGATGAGCGAGGAGCGATTCATCTGTCTGGTGACCCGCACTTTCGCCTCATTCGGCTCCAGCGCATCATCCTCTCGCAGCTGTTCGACGATCCTGCGTACAAAGTCCCCCCCAACGTATTCCCGATAGAAATCCGGACGCCCCTCTACAAAGCGACTGAACAGCTCCTCTCCCGCCCTTTCGACATCGCTCGGAGAATGTGCATCCACGCAGAGCACCGCCTCGGGCACATTCCCAAAATCGCCTTCCGCCACCGCCCGCCTCACCAGCTCCACCTCGCGCAGCCGGTCCTCCCGATACGCCGTCGTGAATCGCCACGCCACAAACGTCCCCAGATCCCCCATCGTCACCAGCATCGCCACCAGCGAAATGCCGACCAGCTTGACGTTGAAGCTGGTCGGCTCGGTCGCGCTGTTGACGTAGAGCAGCACAAAGGCGAACAGAAAGAACAGAATGCCCAGGGTCATCACCCCCAGCAGCAGGTCCATCGAGATCGACCCGACGCTCTCCAGCGTCAGCGAACTGCTCACCAGGAGCCAGACCACAATCAAAAAACAAAAGCCGCGTAGCGCCTTGGCCTGGCGCCCCCGGGCGCGCCAGAAATGTCTCCAGTTCGGTCTCTCGTCCCCCCGCATTTCCGCCGAAAAGAGCATCGTCTTGCGCGCGAAGACCGTCGCGATCCACAGCACGTTAAGCGTCATCACCAGGCTGCTGAGTAGCAGAAAATGCTCCAGGTCGGGCAGCCAGTTGATAACGCAGAACATCGAAGTCACCGTACCCACATTGATCGTTCCCGCTATCCCAAGCGCCCAGCGGGACTCGCGCGGATGTCGATTCACTGGAAACCGATAGGCGAACAGCAGCATCGCCCCCAGCGCGACGAACAGCAGCACTCCCTGGATAAAGCCCATGTAGAAGCCCCACGGCCTGGCCGTGGAAAAAACCAGAAATTCGAAGCCCATCGCCCCGGTAAAGGCGATAAAAAACAAAGTCAGCGCTCGGGTCGCCTCGGATTTTCCCTTCACCGTCACCAGATAAACGGCGATGAGCAGCGACAGAATGAACTGCGAAAAGGCGTGGATCGAATACTTGGTGAACAGCAGCCACTCCATGAAAACCATCCTCTCGTGCACAAACAACAGGCGGACCGAAGGCGGAATCTCGATTACCTCTCTACCAATACAAAAAACTCACCGGACCGACGCAATATCCGAGTCAGGACTGACTCGGTGGCCTGAATTTCCCTTGCCCTCAACGGGGTATGTATGTGTTGGAAATCGATGCGCAGGAAACTGCCAGAATGGATTCTACAGCCAGTGGGGAATCAGCCAGACTCCGGAATCGGCACAGCGGGGATTCTCATTTTTGCGGGGTATACCAGAGGCTGAAAAACAACCAATTTGCTCGGGATGCGGACAGAAGCCGCATTCGCCAGGATGCTACCCGTACACCGAGCGAATTTCCTTCAGCCGCTCCCAGTCCCCCACCCCGGTCACCTCCTCTATCAGGCTGAGGGCATTGGTGCCGATCGGCGGCGCCATTCCCACTTCGTCGAATATCTTGAGCAGTCCGGGGGTATAAAATTTCTGAGCCTTTACCGGATGAACCAGGTGGCCCACCGCATGATCTCCCATCCAGCGGATGTGGCCCAACAGCTCTTCGTAGTTCTCCAATCTGTCCATCCGCACCAGCACCATGGCGAGCGGTCCCAGCTGCTGTGGATGGGTCGGAGTCTGCTGCCGCACCATCTCGAACTCGCGCAGCGCCTTGCGCAGTGGCGTGATCAGACCCGAGGTGGCGGTGTGCGGCCGCTCGGGGAAAAGCGTCACGATCTGGTTCACCCGCTCGTACAGATTCCCCAGCCCTCCGTCGTCCACCTCCACCTCCTCCCCGTTGATCTTCCCCTGCCGCGCCGCCATCCCGCGCCGCGCCGCCGCCACCGCGATCTGCCTTCCAACATCCGCCGCCGCCCACCCCAGGAACTCCTCCAGCACCTCTTCGGTAACTTTACTCCCCCCGGCCGCCAGCCGCTCGACGATCGAGTGGTAGCCCGGCATCAGCTCCAACCGCAGGGTCAGCTGCAGCATCGCCCGTTCCACTCCCTCGTCGATCCACGCAAACACCGTTTCGGGCGGATCGATATGCTCCGCCTCCACCTGCGGACCGATCAGCCGTTTTCCCTCGGCGATCAGCATCGCCTTGAGCTGCTCGAACAAATCCTCGACCTTGTTCAGCATCAGGATCATCTGCCGCCGGTAGTCCCCCACCATCCCCTGCGCCTCCACCAGTTCCACCAGCTGATCGCGCAGCATCTCCATATGGTCCAGTTCCAGCTTCTGTTCGCGGCTGCGCACCCGCGCGTGGAACGATGCCAGCTCGCGCAGCCGCATCAGGTCGATTCCCCGACCCAACAGATTCCGGATCTCGTCCCTCACCCTCGCCTCCCCCACATCCTCCCCCATCTCCACCTGCACCTTGTCCCCCACCGGGGCGTGATGCATCAACCCCTCCCGCGTCCACTCGAGCAGCATCTCGTTGATCCGCCCATCCACTGCAATCCCCGCTACGATTGCCTCGACCAGCCCTCTCAACCCCTCCGGTGCAAAGCGCAGCCCCTGCTCCACAATCCACTCAGTGGCGATTTCCCTGCCGATCCCAAAGCGCATCCGGTCCTGGTAGTCGTGCCGCGCCTCGGTCATATCCTGCGGAGTAATATCCTGAGCCGATACCTCGGCCAATTCTCGGGCGGCCGGATGCACGATATCCCGATCGAGCAGAAAGTAGTCCGGGTACCCCTCCATCTCGCAGATCTCCGACGCCTTTTTCTGCGCCCACACCTCCTCCAGATGATCGTTGTACAGCGCCTTGGCCACATCCTCGGGCATCATCTGGCGAAAACTCAGCGGAATCTCGCGCCCCAGCCGACCGTCTCCCCCGTAGCGCATCGCCTTCAGCAGCTTATCTTCGTACTCGTCCAAAAACTCCCCGGTCTCGCTGATCGGCACATCCAGCCCCCACAGCTCCCGCTTCTCGATCATCTCGGCGCTCTCAAACGCGCTCCGGTGCTTGTTGTAGCGCTGCACCAGACGGCGCATCGTATTCCACCCCAGCACCGAAACCGAATGCTCCAGCATAAACCGCTTCCCCTCGGTGACCAGCTCCTGCAGCAACGCGTAGTCGAGCAGTTTCCACCCTTCGATGATCAGCACCTGGGAGATCGACCAGTAGTCGTACCCGTTGTTGACCGCCACATCCAGCACTTTTTCGGGGATGTAGATCGTCCGCCGCGTGCGCCCGCTGTGGATCGCCTGGTGGTTGCGCACATCCTTGAAGACCAGCAGCCCCTTGCCCAGCACCAGAGTTACCGAGATGTTCTTGGCCAGCAGCGCGTCCAGAAAATATTCGGGCAGCTGTCGCACCGCGCTGTAGAAAAACTTCACGCTGTCGTGGCCGGCGTGGAAGCGGGGCAGCTTCTCATCGTCCAGCACCACCCCGTCGCTCAGCCTGTTCTGCCGCGCAAAGATGATCGTCTTATCGGCCACCACGACCGCCGCGTTCACCTCTTCGTGGCTGACATCCCCTTCCTTCATGGATCCGCCTTCGTCTCCGCCTGTTTCAACTCGCCGTAAACTTCCAGAAAATCGGTCCTGACCGCATCCGACCTCCCGAGCATCGCTGCCTTCCGATGCTTCGAAGGACATTGAGAATCCGTTTAGCGGATAAGAAGATCCATCCTCTCCGCTGAACGCACACGGCGCCCTCCCCACTCACTGGAAAGGGCGCCGTTCTTTCATCTTCCCTCAGTCGACCACCGGCTTGCACCTGTTTTTATAGATATATTCCTGCGCCGCCGGAATCGATGCTCCCACCTTGATCTTCTTCTTCCCGTCCTCTCCGACAAACGGCCAGCCCAGATATTTGGGCTCCTCACCGACGAAGACCACTGCCGGTTCATCCACCTCGGTCTCCATCTGCAGGACATCCCCCACCTGCAATCGGCGCACCTCTCGCAGATTGACCCTGCCGCGCGCCAGTTCCGCCCTCATCGGCACCTCGGCCAGCGCCAGACGCCGATTGTTCTGCGCCCTCAGCTCTTCCTGATTCGCCCGGCTGCTGCGCACGTAGCTCTGCTGACCCAGCCGCGGCAGGATCGACTCCAGCGTGAAGAACGGGTAGCACAGACTCACCAGACCCGAGGCGTTCGTCGAGTTCACCTCGAACGCCAGCAGAATGACGATCTCGCTGGCCGCCGTGATCTGCATAAACTCCGGATTCGTCTCCAGCTCGATATCGGAGATCTCCACGCGCAGAATCGGCTCCCAGGTCGACTCCAGATCCTCGATCACCTTCTTGATGATAGTGTTGATCTCGCCCATCTCGATCGGCGTCAGCTGCCGCGCCTCCAGCCCCTGCGACGATCCCTTGCCCCCGAAGATCCGATCGACAAAGGAGAACACCAGCGGCATGGCCACGTCGATGATCGCCTGCCCGGAAGTCGGTCCCAGCGTGAACTGGTACGAGCAGGACGGGTTCGACAGGGACATAATGAACTCCCTGTAAGTCGTCTGATCGACGAATGCCGTGTCCACGTCGACCACCGCCTTCATCGCACCGGATAACGTCGAGCTCAGCAGCCGCGCGAAGTTGTCGTGGAGATTCTCCAGCGTGCGCAGCTGATCCTTGTTGACCCGCGCCGGGTGCTTGAAGTCGTACGACGTTATGATCTTCTGTTTTTGTTCCACATTCTCACCGCTTTCTTTGTTTTCTCTCGCCTTCTCGGCCAGCATCACCTTCTCGACCAGTGCATCTCCGATCTGCGCCAGCAATGCCTCTGCTTTTGACCCGTCGGAGATCACCACCCTGATTACATCGGGCAGGTGCGTTGCAAATTCGTCCGCAGATAGCACCCGCGCCTGCAGCTTGGCGATCCCCTTGCGCAATTTTCCCACCTCGCTATCCGCCACCCCGGCGTTCTTCAGCAACTGGCTGATCTCATCCTCTTCCGAAGCCGACAGCAGGGCGTCGATCTCGGCCTGGGAAAGTATATCGCCCATATCTTCCCTTCCTTCAGACGAGTTCGTCCGGTGCCCCCCGGACAATGGTGACCTTTCCCTCTTCCTCCAGCTTCCGCACATGCTGTATGATGCGCTGCTGCACTGCCTCCACCTCGCTCATCCGCACCGGTCCGGCGTACTCCAACAGCTCCTCGATATTGCGCCAGCTGTCGTCCTCCATGACGCTCCGGAACCGCTCCTTGAGCTCCTCGTTGCACACCCTGAGTGCCAGCGCCAGATCGCTCTGGTCCACTTCTCCGATCACCAGTCGAATCTCGTCGTCCTTCAGAATGGCGATGTCATTGAACGTAAACATGTACATGCGCACGCCCTCGGCCGTTTCCGGATCCTGCGCCTCCATCTGATCGAGGACATTCCTCTCGACCGAAGATCCACTCAGATTGAGCATATTCGCCGTCGCCTGCGCCCCCCCCGCCCGCACCGTCCCGGCCGAGATGCTCCGCAGCGAGCGCGTCAGGCTCTCCTCCACCCGCGTCAGCGCGAGCGTGCTGACCTCCTCCAGAGTGGTGAGTCTATACGCCACGTCCGCCTGCATCCGCTCGGGAAGGTTGGCCAGAATACCCGCCGCCTGCACCGGCTTCAGCTGCGACAGAATCAGGGCGACCGTCTGCGGATGCTCGTGAGCGATAAACGGCGAGATCTGTTCCGATTTCATCCGCTCCAGCATCTCAAAGCCGGAGATCTCCGGCAGCTGTGCGCTCTCCACCATCCAGTCGACCCGATACGACTCCATCACTCTGCCCAGCACGTTGCGGGCGTATTTTTCTCCTCCCAGATCCAGGTAATCCTCCTCCTCAATCCGCTTGCGCACCAGCTCCAGTGCATGCATGCAGGCGTGGTGCGACGCCTCCTCCATCTTCACCACCCCTTCGGCGATCGGCCGCATTTCATCCCCCTCCAACTCCCCCAGCACCCGCGCACTCACTTCTTCCCCGGCTCCGATCACAAAAGTCGCCGCCAGCTCTTTCCCGGCGACCCCTGCCAACGGCCCATCCCCCTCCACATTCTTGCGCACGATCGTCCGCAGCACGGCCGCCCCCTCGCGCGCGTGTGCAAAAATAAAGGCGTGCGTGCTGTCGGCGGCGATCCCCCTGGGCAGCTCCGTCCCGGAGCTCTCAGCCACCTCCAGGGCAGTCTCCGCCTGGGTCTGCGGCTCGGGATGAGGCAGTTTGATCGGCGGCCGAGCATCCACATCTTTCTCGGTCGGCCAGACCATCTCCTTTACTTCTTGCTGACGTCCTCTTTCTTCGCTCATGCTGCCACCTCCTGCGGGACACCCGCCATTTCGGTGATCCGCACTGCCATCAGATCCGTCACCACTACCACCTCACCTACGGCGAAGTACCTGCCGTTCATCCGAATCTCGAACGCCTCTCCGGCCAGCTTGTCCAGCTCGATGACGTCCTGCTCCTTCAACTGGCGGATCTCCTTCAGACTGAGCTCCTTGCGCCCCAGTTCGCAGGTAATGCATACCTGCACGTTGTCCAGGCGATGCTTTCCCATGATCCCCTCCTTTCAGACGTGGCTTAAGATCTCGGTGATCCGCACTCCGAAATTCTCGCTCACCGTGACCACTTCCCCTCGGGCGAAGAGCTTGCCGTTGAGCAAGATGTCCACTGGATCGCCCACCTGCTTGTCCAGCTCGATGAGCGACTGCTCGCCCAGACTGGTCGCATTCTCCAACGACTGCATGGTGCGCCCCAGCTCGATCGTGGCCATCACCGGCAGATCGTCCAGCCGATCTATATTGTCCTGAGGGGGGTCCTTCACCTGCGCGGGCGCCTTCTTGGGAGCCGCCGCTGCTTTCTTTGCCGCCGGTGCCTTTTTAGCTGCCATATCACTTCTCCGGGAATGAATGTAAAAGGGTAGCCTCACATTTTAGACGCATTCCTTTATAAAAGGTAACGCGCCGCTAAAGATTTTCCGTCCAGCTTTCGAACGACCGCCTCATCCCGCCGGCAGTTCGATCTCCCCGCGCTCCGCGTGCCGGTACACCACCGCCACAATGCGCACCTGAGTCATGAAAATCTCCTCCGGACTGGCATGCGCCAAACCTATCTCTTCGGTGATAAAGGTCCGCACCCGCTCCGACATGTTCCCCAGAAACTTCTCCAGCACCTCCGGGGACGCTCCCTTCAGCGCAACCACCAGGTCTCTCTGATCGATCTCGCGCAGCAGCATCTGGATCTGATTGTCGGCCAGCTCGACGAAGTTCCCAAATGCAAACTTCGCCTCCAGCGCCCGCATCTGCGCCAGCAGCGGCGGCGGTGGATTTTTCACCTTCTCCATCACCGACCTCAGCACCTTTCCGTCCAGCGCCGCCAGCAGCGCCGTCAACTCCATCTCCCCCTTCTCGACCTTTCCCACCATCTCCTCCACGGCCGCCTTCTGCTCTTCATCCCCCTCGTGCTCCTGGACCGTCTCGCGCACCATGCGCAGCAACAGCTCCCGCCTCTCGTCCGCAAACGCCGCCACCTTCTCCGCCAGTCCTTCATCCTCTGCTGGCGCGGGTGTGGGCGCCGCCTTCGGCTTCTCCTCGCCGCTGGGTCTGAGTCTGGGCTCGACGAAAACGCTGAGCTTGTGCTCGATGATGCGCGGATTGTCCCCCGCCTGGATCGCCATAATCCCCTCGATGATCATCCGCTTGATCAGCATCTCCTGCTTGCTGTACTCCGCCAGCTTCCGCGCAAACGGCCAGCCGATCAATCCGGCCAACAGCCCCGCGTGGAACAGCGGATAAACCGCCTGACTCACCAACTCGATCCCCGTGCTCACGTCGTCCGCCCGGGAGATCAGCAGCAGCACCACGCCGATCACCCCAAACAGCGCCCAGTTCCATCCCAGCGTCCTCATCAGCCGCTGTCCCCGCTTGTGGCGCTCCTCGATAAATCGCAGCTCCGTCTCCAGGATATCCATGATCAACGCCGGCTCGGTCCCGTCCACCGCCAGCCGCACCCCCCCTGCCAGGAACTGGTCATCGACCTTCTCCACCTCCTTTTCCAGCGCCAGAATTCCCGATCGTCGCGCCGTCTCCGACAATCCGACGATCTGTGCAATCAGCTTACCGGGCGGCGTCTGTTTGTTGAAAAACGCCTTCCACATCACCCTGAACATCTCGTCCAGGTGCACCACCGGAAAGGCGACGGTGGTAGCCGCCAATCCCCCGAAAAAGACCACTATCAAAGACGGCCAGTTGCACACACACACCGTCTCCCCTATCCCCATCACCGCCACGATAAATCCCCCCGCTATCCCCACAAAAGTTGCGACGTCCATGATCTGCTCCTTCCGGCCAAAACCAGAGAATGGAAAGGCCCATGTCGAATCGACACGGGCCCGATTACCTGCCTCCCCACGCATCCACCGGCCGATGCGGAAGACGATCTATCATATTCGCGACGCGGGCAAGTCGAAGAAATAGGCCAACGACCCAAACCGCGATCTATTTCCCGTTTCTATGCGACCTTCATATACGAAAATGCAATCCCAATATCAAGGAATTTATGCCCAGTCCAGCAGGCCGTCCAGATTCCCTCCCCTTACCTTCTCCCGCTCCTCCTCCGTATATCCCTTCATATGGGCATCCACAATCCCGGGCGAGCCGCTCCCCCACACCATTCGCTCCACCCCGAATGCCTCGATCACCCGCTTTGTAAACGACCGGGCGCTCTCGTAGAATGGCACATCTTTGGCAAAGTGGTTGAGCCCCGACAGCTTCATATACACCCGCTCGAACGACGCCAGCTCCAGCACCTCGGCAAACTCCACCCCGCTCCCCATATGCGGTTCGGCCAGATGGTCGATCAGCGCCGTCGTCTCCGGAATATCCCGCAGCACCTCCGCCACCTGGCTCGCGTAGTTCGGCCCGATATGCAGTTCCACGATAAGCCCCAGTTCCACCCCCTTCTCCCACAGCGCCCGCACCCCGCTCTCGGCAAAGCTGTCCAGATACTGTTCCTTCCCCCGATGCGCGTGGAACCGGGTAGCTATAATCCGCGGCTGCCGCGCCACCAGTTCCTCCAGCTTGCGCGGCGCATCCGGATCCTTCGGATAGAACAGCGACGTTCCCAGCAACCTCTCCGGCTCCCGCTCCAGGCATTCCAGGATCAATCGATGATCATCCCCATAAGGCTCCGGGTGCACGATCACCGCCCGCTCGATCTTCTCCTCCTCCATCCGCTGCAGGTACTCCCCCAGCGGATCGGCCGGCTTATCCAACAAATTCGGCTTGTAAACCGCCTTCGGATGCAAAGGATACCGCTCCAGATCCGGGCTGAAGATGTGGGTATTCCACTCGATGATCATCGTCCCCCTCCTATCGACAGGTATATTCGACTCGACAAACCTACGATACCGCCCCCGACCACCTCTGTCAAACCGACCTTCCTGGCTCTTGACAAGAAACTGCCAGCCGCCTATTTTTTATGGTCCTATTTGAAGAAAATCATTTTCTGATGGCCCGTTCGTCTAGAGGCCTAGGACGCCGGCCTCTCACGCCGGTAACACGGGTTCGAATCCCGTACGGGCTACCATA
>Ga0233431_1001624_pt1 | contig 37367 bp, 29 predicted proteins | sample SI_118_April2016_FD_179867 | JGI IMG/M metagenome (GOLD analysis project Ga0233431, IMG submission 179867) | Seawater microbial communities from Saanich Inlet, British Columbia, Canada - SI_118_April2016_200_MG | ecosystem: Environmental > Aquatic > Marine > Inlet | place: Canada: British... | reverse complement strand
TCCTGGTTATGATACCACTACACCCTTCGCCACTACCTGGCTGGGTCTGGGACTTGCGTAACATATCGAAAGCGTGATACATTACACGCACCCTTAAGAACACGTGCCGTGCCCGGCACACAACCTGGCACTGGTGCGGACGCAAAAAAGCCGCGCCGCACAGTTTTACGTTATGTTTAAAAAGCTAACGATGGAATCAATATGGAAATTAAAGATTTAGCAGGGCTAAGTGATCCTCTTAAAAAATTGATTGAGGTCATTTCTACAGGTGTTGGTGCATTGAGCAAGCCATATTTGGTCCGTAAAACTGCAGATGCAAAAGCGTATGAGATAAAAATAATCGCTCAGGCATCAAAGATAACCAGCACGATTTACAGAAAATTGGATTTAACGATGAAAAATTAAGCCTAATGTCATTAGATGATAGTTCTCTTAAAAACGAGCTGTCACTAGAGGATAGAACACAACGAAGAATTGAGTTCAGAGAACAAAAAAGGCAGTCGATAATTTAGAGACAGAAAGCAAAGTATCTGATGAACCCGTTGACGAAGATTGGACTTCTAGATTTTTTAATTATGCAGAAGATATATCAAATGAAGAGATGCAAGGGCTTTGGGGGAGAATTCTTGCGGGAGAGATAAAAAAACCAAAATCCTACTCACTGAGAACATTGGATATATTAAGAAATTTATCAACAGAAGAAGCGGAGGTTTTCATAAAATTCGGTTCACTTGCTATTCGCTCAGGAGGTGCAGCTTTCTTGTTAAACTTCAAAAATGAAAAACTTCTTGAAGAAGAATACAATTTGAATTTTAGCGAAAGATTATTGCTAGAGGAGTTAGGCCTACTTGCTGCAAATGATCTGCAATTTACATTTAATAAAACAGATAATAATCAAGCAAATAAAGCCGTATTTATAATTGGTAGGACATTAGTTGTTCACGAAAAACTAAAAGAAAAGCCTGAACAACAGCTTCAAGTGCTTGTTTTTACGAAAATTGGCCAAGAGCTTTTACAATTAGTTAATGTGAGCCCAAAGAAAGAATATCTTCAGTTGTTGGCAACTAAACTCAATCGTCAAAATGGCCTAGTTCAATATGCAAGTATCCTTGAAGAATTCGCAAATGGTCAAGTTAGCCATACTCCCCTAATAGATGTACCTTTAACTGAAATAGAAAAAGAAGATAAAAACAAAAAAGAACAAGCTGAAAATAACAAAACATAACAAATCAATTCACTTGTCCGCTAGGCCTGCGGCCCAGTTCCCTCGCTGACGCTCGGCGGCAAGTGATCTCAAACGTTCGGCAGCAAAAGGATAGAAGACATGACAAATATGGAAAAGCCAATATCAGGTTTTGTTGACAGCCTTGATTTGTTAAATGACCCTTTTGCTGAACATAAAATTAGTGGGGCTGTTAATTCATATATTAAAGAAAAGGGCATAAAAGATCTCCCAGCTAAATTGATGGCAGAAGCTATGGCATTTGATTTTGTTCAGAACTACCAAAATAAAGAAACAAGTTGGGGCACCTATTACGGCCCCATGATGGTCTGGAATAATGATGATGGAACTGCGACTGAGTCGCCAAGTATAAAACTTGTTTCACAGGAAATTTTAAAATACTGGAAAGAAAGATCAAAACAGGCCGAGCACCCGATTTTAAAACTGAGATATGCTGACTTAGTTTGGGATTTTTCAAAGCATATTACAGAAAAATCTCCTCACTTTTCATTAGCTCATACCATTATTGATAATACAATTGCTATAGCCACACAGGGTCGCCATAAATATGAAACTGATGTCATAACCAAGCTTGAAAGGGCCCTTCTTGTTGCTCTTTCCATTAATAATCCTGAAAGAGTTGAAAAATTAAGAGATACGATAATCCAATATGAAGATAGTATTGCGGAAGACACAAAACCAGGGTTGTGGGGGTTTACTTTTGACTTGTTACTCAAAAATAAGAAAATACCAATTTCTGAAGAAATTAAGCAGAAAATCATCCAAGACTTAGAAGATAGACTTTCGAAATTATCTGACACATCAAATAAAAATAACATTGACCCTTGGGCGGCTGAGGCGGCTGCTTTAAGACTTGCCGGATATTATAGAATTTTAAATCAAAAAGAAAGCATTAGAAATGTTCTTTTAAAATTTGGAACAGCTTTTGAGGTTGCCAGTGAAGATGCTTCTGCCCTCCAAGCATCTGCCTGGTTGCAAAGAGTACACTCAGTATATATAGACTATGGATTGCGCGAAGAAGCAGAGAAAATTGCCATAAAGCTTAAGGAGATTGGGCCAAAAGTTAATGAAGAAATGAAACCAATATCCCATGAGATGAAAATTTCTCATGAGGATATGCAGAAATATATCAATTCAATCATTGATGATGATCTGGAAAGCACCTTTGTCAGAATTGCCATTCATTATATTCCTAAAAAAGATCAAGTTGAAAACCAACTTAAAGACCTTGCTCAAAAAGCACCAATTTCATATCTAGTTCCGCGGCAAATTCAAGATCACCAGGGTCGGCCAATCGCTTTCATAGGCTCACTAGAGGATGATTTAATTGGTAATATTGTCCATCTTTCCGCCCAGAATATGGGCATATCGGTCGTTTTCCTACGACGAGTCATGGAAGAATTTATTTCTAGATTCAAATTAACACCCAAAAATGTAGTCGACTACCTTTATCAATCCCCAGTTTTTGACGAAGATAAGAGAGAACTAATTCTTAATGGCATCAGGGCTTATTTGAAAAACGATCATTTAACTACTATTCATTTATTAATCCCCCAAATTGAAAGTGCATTCCGCAAATTCGTAGAACATACTGGTGGTCCTGTTTTAAAGCCTTCTCGTGGCGGTGGAATGCATTTAAAAACACTTGATGAATTACTTAGAGACCAAAGAGTCATAAATGTTTTTGGTGAAGATATGTCACTTTACTTCAGAATATTGCTTACGGATCAACGTGGATGGAATTTAAGAAATGATGTTTGCCACGGCATAAGCCCTGCCGCGACTTTTCAAGTGAATATTTCAGATAGAGTCATTCATACTTTGTTATGTTTGGCTCTTGTCAGAGATAAAGAAGGCAACAATTCGGATGCCGAACAAGCAAATTAACTCGGATGCAAATTCCGCTGCGCTCCATTTGCACCGGTTATTTGCAGCGTTGGGCAAAGGAACAAACATGACAAAAAAGAAGCGTGCCCCCATATCTCCAGAAATTGCAGCTCGCGTGCTTTTTGAGTCGGACAGGACTTGTTGTGTATGTCGTCAGCGCGGCAAACCCGTTCAGATTCATCACATCAACGAAGACTCCTCCGACAGCAGTCTGCGAAATCTGGCTGTCCTCTGCTTTGATTGTCACAGGGAAACGCAGATTACCGGTGGCTTTGACAGGAAGCTGGATTCCGAACAAGTGACGCTGTATCGCAACGACTGGCACAAGATCATAGCACTTTCACGAGCTCAGACTGAAGCTGCCGCTGAACAGACACAAGACGACGACGCTTTAGAGCTAGCAACATCACTGGCTGAGACTTACCGCGAGAACGGACAATTAGAGCTCCTCGCCATGCACTATCATAGTATCGGAAACGAGGAACTTCGCGATAAGTACATAGAGCAGGTGTTGCGAGACGATCCAGCAGACTCAACGGTCATCTTCCTGCGTGGTTTGCAGAAGAGACCCGATTTGATCCCGGAGGATGTCGCTTCACGTCAACTTGAAAAACTTGCCGGACGTGAGTCGTGGTCCCAGCGTGCGCGTGCAAATTGCGAACTTGGGCGGCACAAAGACGCCTGCTTAGATTACTTGAGAGACATTCAAGAATCCCTTCAAGACGACCAATACTTTTCGGCAGCTTTTTACCTCCGCGAATTGACAAAATCCTCTATTTCAAAGGAATTGTTTGTGCTGGCACTCAAGAAAGCACAAGAGGAGGGCGAACTTTGGTGGCAGGTTAGAGCGCTTCAGGAGTTGGGATGGTGGCAGGAACTTCGAGAATTGCTCCTATCTCATGCGGATGAAATCGAATCAGGAGATAAAGGCTATCTTCGTTTAGAACTCCTAAGAGCTCAGGGCAAGCGCGATGAAGCCATCGCTTTGCGGAAGGAAATGGTGAAGCATGTTCGAATTGCCGTCATGGAGAATGAGGACAAAGACGAAGATGCCCAACCATTTGGTCCACCTGACCGGTGATCCGCTGCCGCTTCTCATCGGCAGGTGACCATGCCGTTCGACAGATAAAATATGACTGACTACACAATAACACGATATAATCCATACACCGATCAAGAATTGATTGAGGCAATACAAAAGTATGCCACTGAGAGAAAAATAAAAAATGTAGCTTCAAGTCAATTTTGCAAATGGTTTGGCATTTCAGAGACAACAATACAAAGACACTTTGATAGTTGGGCAAATTTCTGCAAGACAGCCGGACTTGCACCGAGATATAGTCGTTCTGTTAATAAGGAGGACTTACTCAAAAATTTAGAAGAAGTTTGGTCGGAACTTGACAGGCAGCCCCGCGCCAAGGAAATGAAACAACCACTTTCACCCATATCTATTTCTCGCTACCAAAAAATCTTTCAAAAGACTTGGTATGAAATCTGTCTTGAGTTTATATCATGGAAATCGGGCGCTTCGGTTGAAGAAATAGAGCGGGAGTTACGGCAAGTCACTGCTGTCGAATCCGAAACGCATTTTAATCATAAAACAAACCGGAGCATAAGTCTTTCTCTCAGGTATGATATTTTGAAAAGAGATAATTTCCGGTGTGTTAAGTGTGGGGCGTCTCCGGCACTAACCCCCGGCACCCAGCTACACATAGATCACAAAATACCGTGGTCTAAAGGTGGTGAAACAGAAGAAGCAAATTTGCAAACACTGTGTTCTGATTGCAATTTGGGAAAATCAAATAAAGCATGATGTCGAACAAATCACTGCACTGGTTTTTTACTCCGCTGCGCTCCGTAAAAAACCAGTGAGTTCAAACGTTGGGGCAGATAAGTAAATGAAGGATACAACAAAAAGGAGCCACTGCTTGTTGGACAATTGGTCAATTGAAACAGCCGCGCATCTGATTGAGTCCGGTTTGAGGTCGATATTACAAGCTTCAGCTCCCTCGCATGTCCACGAGGCCGAAGATCTCATTATCGCAAATTCTCTAACAGAATCTGGCGAAGCACGACTCACAGACCGAGAGATTGCCATCGGTGCACTATCTAACCTCGTGACTGCGCTTGTTCTGTTCGACGAAATATCTTATTTGGAGAACGGTTGGGAGTCTGGATGGCAACAATTTACAGATTACGCTGGGACTCTCGCTTCCGACCTGACACCGATCAAGTGTTCATCCGAAGGGCCTGATGTGCAATTTGAGCGCGATATGCTAACCGGCGGGATTTCATATTATTGCAACATGGCTCAGTATCACCAAACCGATCTCCTGCTAAATCCACTTCGTTCTGAGAACCTACTGTCTCAGTTGCCAGCTGCGAGACAAACTCATGGAAGTTGCGCTGTTGACCTTCTTAAGGAATTGGACGCATCCGTGAAACGGGTTTTGCAGTCGACGCCTTCAATCCTTTCCGGCCTGACTGCCTTACCCGATTTCACCATACCGTCCATTACTTCACTAGTCCTGAAACGTGCTAAATCGCGTGCTCACATCTTAGAGGAGGCGCTCAGATTGCGCTCGGATCCTGGAGTCCGCGACCTTCGTAAGGCGATCAGTGAACTGGCACATGGCCAGCATGCCACAACAGCCTATCTTCACTTGGTTGATGACGCTCGTGATGCAGTTGAGTTCCTAGCTTATCCTTCAAAGCGTCGTAAGAAACAAAAACTTTCCGTTGGACTTTCATGGCTAATTGTAGGCGTCAGTTTCGGAGTTGATCAGCTGGAGCGACCTCGAAATCGTTACGCGCTTTTTCTTCGAGATCTCGCGAGTTGCCGACTTGAACAGAATGCCGATGCGTTCGACGTTGAAAATTTGCTTCAATAAGACTCTTAACCAACAAGCGGTTGAAGATGGATCGGCAAATACGCTTCGCTCTTTTGCCGCCCACTTAACCGCAGCGTTGGCAGCGCGACGTCAGTAGCATCTACGAATGGGAGCGGAGAAGTCCCGTGGGTAAAACCGAAAGTGATGGAAACCCACCCATTTTATGTTTTGGTGGTGTTATTGGCAATAGGGGAGGCAATAATGAATTCTCAAGCACTTTTTAATCCTAAAGAATCTCGAATCGTGTCATTAAGTCTGGTTTGCCACCCTTTTCCGCTGGATTTCAAAAGCGCAACAATATCATCATCCAGCCGGATGTATACCGGTACTTTCGTTGGCTTCTTCTGCTTCCCACGAGTGCGTTTGTACGCCTCAACGATTTCCGGGTGTACCTCACTAACAGGACGCATCTTGGCAAATTGCTCATCCGTCATCTCGGAAGTATCCGGGTCGGCGACAATCGCTTCTTTGATGCGGCGGTCTTCTTCATCCGTAACCAAAAAGGTTCCTGGCTTAAGCTTCGGCATATTGTCTTTCCTCCCTTTTGGTGGCCTTGCGCAAACTGATAATTCGGACAGTTTCACCTCGATATGTATATGTCAGATGAAAGATCCGAACACTGATGTATCCCAAGGCGCAATAGCGGGTTTCATTGTAGTCCCGGCGGTCGTCAATATATTCGTAGGCGCTGTCCCACTCAAAATCCACCGCTCGGTTGAAATCGATTTTATGTATGGCTCGGTTTTTATGATTCTTGTTTTCATCCCATTCGTATTTCATAAATTTATTGTATATACGAAAAGGGGTATCGTCAAGTTAATTTAACCTGAAAATAAATGGTTGGCCCAGCGCACGTCAGTAGCATCTACGAAAGGGAATAAAGATGTTTGGTGTGTAACCAATAGTGATGGGAATCACCCATAAGGAAGATGGTTTTTTAGGAAGCGGAGCTGTGCAAAGTTCATCTAACCGTATCAAATCGTGCGAATGCGGCAAGAGGGTTCCGAGCGCTTAACGAAATTGTGGACTGCCAACCAAACGCTCCAGCGGACCCCTGAAAGTCTGGCGGTTCTGGCGGGGGCCGGAGGAGGCGCTGGTGAGCTTGTCGTTACCCGGAATGAATTTCAAACGGAAGTTTCGAGGGGTTGGTTTGAATCACATTATGTGCAGCATGTACAAGAAATGAGGACCGTGACATACCCCTCTTTTTTGCGGCAGCATCGATCTGCCTAAGCGTCATTTCAGGCAGGGTGATATTGACACGGACAGTTCGGGGTTTCGACTCGGGAACAGTAACAACGAGGAAAGCGGTGGCATCGGCATAGTCGGGATCGTTCATAATTTCTTCAAGTTTAGAGGGAAATGGCAATTTGTCACCGTCTTCGAACATTCCCTGAATATGAAAGGTGAGGGCCTCCTCGGCCATATCCTTTGCTTCATCGATGTTTTCCCCAGCGGTAATGCAACCGGGAAAATCAGGAAATGAAACGCTGAAATCGCTTTTGGAATCTTTGTGAACGATGGCGATATAATTTGACATAGGAAAACCTCAATTGAACTTGATACCCGATTGGCGTTCGATACTCTTTAATGTGCCAATGTGTATGTCCTTTTTTGGATGTGGAACCGTTACACGCCCCTTTATATCAGGATGCCGAAATTGGGTGTGAGAACCAGATGTTGCGACTTTAATCCATCCGTTTTGTTTGAGAATTTTGATTATTGTTCGGCTATCCATGATGTGTAACAATACACACTTGGGGATGATCTGTCAATATTTGAATGTTTTCGGATAACAAGCTGCTTGTAGGAACGCGAAAAAACCGCGCCCCACAGCAGCGGCGTTATATGAAAAGGAGGATGCAACGAATCGCTCAAACGCTACAAGAGCAGCAGAGCAATAGGGAATTTTCATGAAGAAAAGTTATACCGCCATCACACTATTTTTCTTGAGTCCATTTTGTAATGACACTCTTTATGTCCAAGGTAAGGGGGGGGAAAGTCGATGTACGGAATTGTTCCTGCTGCTGTAATTAAATCCGCATCATTCGCGGCCCTTTGCACCGCCCTGCTGATTGCGGAACGGTCAACATTCAATCGACGGGCCACCTCCCTTAGGGTCATTTGGGCGCCTGGAGGAGTTGGCCCAGAGAATATGTCTTATCCAAAATACATTACTTTTTGAATATAAAATCTCTTTACCGTCTAATATTCCCCCGGCATGGTTTTGAGTTGGGCCAGTGAAAAAACAGGGCCGTCTTTACACACGTACTGGTCACCGATGTTGCACCTGCCGCAGATGCCGATGCCGCATTTCATGCGCATTTCAAGGGAAAGGATAATCCGATCCGGAGAAAATCCCAGCTTTTCAAGAACCGGCTGGGTAAATTTGATCATGATGGGCGGTCCGCAAACGATCGCAATGGCATTGTCCGCGCTGGTGATCTTCTGCTCCGTAATGGTGGGGACGAATCCCACATTGTATTTCCAGTCGGGGTCATCGGTCCCGTCCACAGTGATGTGCATGTTGATGTCGTCCCGTTGTTCCCATTCAGCCAGTTCGTCCTTGTAAAGCAGCATGCCGGGACTTCTGGCGCCGTATACCACGGAGATATCCGCGAATTTGGACCTGTTTTCAGGGTCCAGCATATAGATAATGCTGGAGCGCAGGGTGGTGAAAGCGAACCCCCCCCCCACGATAACCACATGCTTCCCTTCCATCTCGTCCCAGGGATACCAGTTACCCAAAGGGCCCCGGAGTCCCATGATATCACCCTCTTTCATATTATGCAGATGGGTGGTGACAAGTCCCACCTTGTTGACCGTAAAGGCCACGAAACCCTTTTCCGTTGGCGAGGATGCGATGCCGATGGGGATCTCTCCCTTTCCGGCAATGGATAATTCTCCAAATTGCCCCGGCGTATAGGCGAATTTTTCCTCGTCTTCCGGGTTGAGAAACACAAACCTGAAAGTTTTGAGGTTTTTATCCTCTGTTTCCGTGACAATCCTGTCAATGCGAACAGGATAGGGTAAATAAGGATTTCCCAATTGAGCCCCCCTCTTTGTTGCACCAAGCATCGCGCCAGGCACATTGCTTACAATCTTCTAAATTCAGTGCTGTCAGCACCTGAAACCTTAAACCTTAGACTCTAAACCTACCCAAACTCATTCATCAACTTACAGACTTCCCGGATATCAATATTCACCGGACAATACCTGACGCAGCGGCCGCACCCGGAGCATTGAACGCCATTTTGGTATTTATCCACATAATACTTGAGTTTGTGCATAAAACGCTGCCTGACCCGCTGAAATTTGTTGTCCCTGGGGTTATGCCCCGACCCGTGAAGGGAAAAGAGGGGAAACATGCACGAATCCCAGTTGCGAATCCGGTCACCTTGGTTTCCCTGAACTTCATCCTGGATGTCGAAACACCAACAGGTGGGGCAGAGATAGGTGCAGGTGCCGCAGTTGAGACATGCAAAGGCCACCTCTTCCCAGAACGGGGCATCAAATAGTTCGTTGGTCACCTTCTCTTTCAATTGATCCGTGGGAACCGTGGCGGTGATTTTATCCCGGGCCGGCTGCTTTAGATCCTCGGCCGCAGCAAGCGCCCCGTCGTCGGCCGGGTTTCCAGCCGTTTTTTCCAGCAACGCTTCGCCTTTTTCGGTGATGGCTTTTGTCAGGAATCGGTCTCCCAGATCAAAGAGCAGCACATCCAATCCCGCTTCACGGAATGGGTCCCCTCCCACCCGGGTGCAGAAGCACGTGGCACAGGGCATATTGCATCCGAGCCCCACCAGGGTGGTGGCCGCAAAATGCTGCGTCCACCAGGGGTCCTGATATTCTGGATTATCAAAGTTGCGTTTTACAATTTGAAAGGCCTGGGCGTCACAGGGCCTGATGCCCAACACCGCCGAGGGCGAATAGTCCTTGGGTGATTCCTTCAGGATGTGGGCATCGTCTTTGGTTTCGTCCAGAGAGTATTCAAACATCCTTTCCGATTCCGGATAAATAACGGTTTTGGGGGAGTGTCTGGTGTTTTCATAACCAAAGTCCGGCTTTTTGTTCCCGTCAAGGGGCATGAATGTATGAAAATCACCATCCTTAACCGGACCCAAGAGTTTATAAGACTCCTTCAAGGTCTCCAGGGTTCCCATCCATTCTTCCTTGGTGAATACTTTTTCAGTCATATCAGCTACCTTCATCTATTGATGATATCTGTTGGTTCCGTTTATGGTCTATTTGATAAAATCGTTATAGTCATCGGGCTGGTAAACATCCAGGGGTGGTCTTTTCTCCGGATCAAGTCCGGCTTCCCAGGAGAAAAGTTCCTGAGTGTCCTTATTGAGTTTCTTGGTAAACTGTCTCATGGAGATGCTCATGGGGCAGACGCGCTCACAGGCCCCGCAATCGGTACATCGCCCCGCACAATGATAAGCCCTCAAAAAATGAAAGGTCATGGTGTCCGTGGGATCAATGCTTTTTCCCACCCACTGGGGGGCCGATTCATCCACGAAACAGGTGGGGCAGTAGCAAAGCGGGCAAGAGTTCCTGCAGGCGTAGCATCGAATGCACCTTGAAATGAGCCGCGTGAAAAACCCCTGCTTCTTCTCGGGGTCCATACCCTCGATTTTTTCAACATCCGAATAGGGGTTGACATCGGTCTGTTCATCCACCGGGTCGCCCAGCATTTCATCGTGTATGACGGGATTGCGGTGGGTGCAGACCGCGCAGTTGCTTTGCAGAAACTTAGCTTTTTCAAAGGTTTCCTCAAAATTGTGACCCTTAACCGTAAATTCAGCCCCGTCCTGATGAACATCCAGAATTTCCTTAAACTTGACCGCTCGGACCACGGCCCGGTGGTCAATCATGCCTTCACAGGGGATGCCCACGATATAGAGTTGATCCCGCTTGATCTGGTTTTCAATGATATGGGTGACAATGTTTCTCGAGTTGCACCCGTTGGCCACGATGCCGATCTTATCGGTTCGTTTGGTCAGGTAATTGCAAAGGTTCAGACCGCAAAAGTTGTCCCAGTAGAGCGGGTCCACTTTGTCAGGGTGGTTCACCAGGAGAGGCTCGTTCATCATGGGCACCGTTCCCTTCCGGTAGCCGATGAAGACATCCACCTTTTCCTCTGCAAGCAGCCTTTTTGCAGTTTCCCTGATTTTTTCAGTGTATTTGAGCATTATGCCACCTCGGCTCTCGATTTAACGAAATAACGGGTCGGGCCCAAGGCCTTTACGTCGCCGGCCACGGTATTTGCCACTTCAACAAACTTGGTTGCTTCAGCTGACGATATCCATGAAAAATGGAGCCTGCCCGGTTCAAGGCCGACATGTTCCAGAAGACCCTTTAAGAGTGCGAATTTCCGTCTTGCATAATAATTACCTTCCAGGTAATGGCAGTCGCCGGGGTGTCAGCCGGACACCCATACACCGTCAGAACCGTGGCGAAAGGCCGCCAGTACGAATTTCGGGGTAACCCGCGCCGAACAGGGCACCCGGATAATCCTGAAGTTCGGCGGATATTGAAATCGGCTCACGCCCGCCAGATCCGCTGCACCGTAACTGCACCAGTTACAGAGAAAGGTTGTGATTTTTGGTTCCCAATCGCTCATTCCCTCATCTCCTATTTTATTTGGTTAGGCACAAGGTGCTAAGGGCAAGGCAAAAAGCTTAACACTTGAAACCTAGAACCTAAACTTGAAACTTGAAACTTGAAACTTGAAACTTGAAGAACCCCTATACCACATCATGAATTCAAATTTTAGAAAAAAATGCGATTTGCACAAAATTTTTACCTGAACTTCAAAATCCGGTCAATCACGTCCATGATCTATTCCTCCTCTCTGGTTTTGTTCAACATGCGAAGCTTGAATATTGACTTTTTCGTATCAGTGTGTCATGACGCTACTCATAAATACGGCGTAACGGAAAAGGATTGATTCCCCGAATTCACCAGGGACATGCTTATGAACAAAGAACATTGGAAAGTACTGCTGATAGATGACGAAGAAGCGATCCGCAGGGTGGTTTCCATAGTATTGGCGGATGAAGGGTATCAAGTATTGACGGCCGCGGATGGTGAAAGTGGCCTCCGATTGTGTAAGGAGGAGTCGCCTCAAATAGTCATCACCGATATTCGAATGCCCGGTATGGAAGGGATCGAGGTCCTCCAAAGGGTTAAGGATGAAGACCCTGACAAAGAGGTGATCGTGGTAACCGGGTTTTCGGATATGGAACTCGCCATTCGAGCTCTGCGGTCAGATGCCTCGGATTTTGTAACCAAGCCCATCGACAATGAAGCCCTCCTGGTTGCCCTGGAAAGGGCTAAAAAGCGGCATACAGACCGGAAAGCGTTGAACAACTACACTGCCATTATTGAAGAGAGGTGGATGGATACGGCAGAGGAGTTGGCAAGGACCTTCGATTTCCAGAACAACCTTATTGAGAGTTCCATTGATGGGATTATGGGGTGTGACAGGGACAATAAGATCGTCACATTCAACAGGGCCATGGAAAAGATGTCAGGATACTCCAAGGATGAAGTCATTGGGAAAATGTCACTCAATAATTTCTATCAGATGGGCGAGGTGGAAAAGTTCAAAAAGGCATTGCACTCCGACGCATGCGGGGGAAAAAACCGACTTTTTCTCTTCGAAACAAACCTGGTACCCAAAAACGGAATGAAGATTCCCGTCCAGCTCTCCGCAACAGTCCTGAAAGAAGGAGATGAAGAGATCGGGATGGTGTGCTTTTTCAGGGATCTTAGAGAGATCAGAAGGATGGAACAGCAGCTTGCTGATCAGACCCGGCTCCTTCACCAGGATAAAATGATATCCTTAGGCCGGTTAGCTGCCAGTGTCGTGCATGAGATCAATAATCCCCTTGCAGGCATCTTGAATTACGCGCGTTTGATGATAAAGATCCTGAAAAGGGGTGTGTTTGAGCAGGAACAGGCACAGAAATTCCAGGGCTATCTCGTTCTCGTGGAGCGCGAAACCGATCGTTGCTCTAAAATCGTCTCTAACCTGTTGGGATTTTCCCGAAAATCCAAAATGGAGTCAGGGGAGATGGCCATTAATGACCTGCTCGAAAAATGCATTATGCTGAGCCAGCACAAACTGACGTTACAGAATATCAAGATCGGGAAAGATTTTGGGAAAGATATTCCAAAACTCTGGGGTGACTTCAACCAGATTCAGCAATGTATTATCAATCTGATCTTCAATGCCATTGATGCCATGCCGGAAGGCGGACTTCTCTCCATTATAAGTTCCCATGATCCTAAAGTGAATATTGTGGAAATAAGCGTTGAGGACAACGGCTGTGGCATTTTAAAAGAAGACCTGCCCAATATCTTCGATCCCTTCTTCACGACCAAGACGGAAGGAAAAGGGTTGGGCCTGGGCCTTTCAACGGTCTACGGCATTATTGACCGGCACAAGGGGACCATTGCGGTGCAGAGCGAAGCAGGGAAAGGCGCGGTCTTTACCATAAAGATACCGGTAAAGGGATAGGGATTTTGATTTCCCTCAGCTGATGAGCCTCTCCTTAAAAGAATCTGGCAGGGCAAGATTGAGGTTTAATTTAAGATCTTCCCCCGAAAGACCCAGTGCCGCGCCCAGGAGTTGGGGAAGATAGAGAACAGGAATTTCCAAATCCTCTTCCAGGGCTTTAGAAACAGGTTTCTGGAAGGCTTCTAAGTTCATTTCGCACATGGGACAGAGGGTCACGATACAATCGGCCCCTTTTGCTGCCTTAAGGATGCCGCCAGTGAGCTCCATTGCCGCGTCTTTCTTGGTGGTCATCAATGCCGCGCCACAACACTTGGCCCCCGCTGTCCAGGGGTGGACCTCAGCCCCGAGGGCTTTTATGAGAGGCTCTAAAGAACGGGGCTGTTCCGGGTCATCGTACGTGGCATAGGGGCGCAATGCCTGACACCCGTAATAAATTGCAATCCTTTGCCCCTCAAGTTTATTTTTTACCATCCGCCCGATGGCCTCAGGGTCAAAATCATTAACGACCACATCCAGGAAATGCCGGACCTTTACGCCCCCCCTGTACACCAGCCCTTCCTCTTTGAGGGCCTCATTTATCTTATCAGAAAGCCCCGCATCCTGTTGGACATGGTCTTCAACCTTTCTAAGATTAAGATAACAGGCGCTGCAGGGGACCATGATGTCAGTCCCACCATCCATTCCTTCGGCCAGGGCCAGGTTACGGGCAGCCAGGACCATGGAGAGAAGATAACTGGTGGCATCAGCCGCACTGGCGCCGCAACAGGTCCAGTCTTCCAGTTCGGTCAATTCCGCTCCCAGGGCTTTCATGATTGCCTGGGTTGACGCATTGTATTCCGCTGCGGTCCCTTCCAGGGAGCAACCGGGGTAGTATATATATTTCATGATTTCGCCTCCAGTTCTTCGACTTTTCGATAGAGCCGGTCAAATCTTCCTTCTCCGAAAAGCTTGGGCGGTTGTAGCGAAATCTTTCCTTTTTTCATGAGTTTCAGGCCCAAAGTGGTGAAGCCGAGAGGAAGGATGGGATTCTTGAGGGAGAAAAAATATCGATTAATGAATTCCATCTCCCTGACCCGCCCGTAGCGCCGCACTGTTTCCATGAAGGTCCGGTAAAAATTGGCGCTGTTCTTGTACTTCTTTATCCCCTGGGCTGCTGCCAGCCGTTTGAGGGCGCCCATGGTCTCTGTGAGCGGAAGCCCCCGAGGGCAGCGCAGGGTGCAATAATAACAGGCAGAGCAAAGATAGAAGGTCTTGCTGCTGAAAATCTCCTCGGTGTCCCCTAACTGGGCCAGACGCCACAAGTGACGTGGGGTGAGGTCCATGGCAAAAGAATTGGCGCAAGACCCGCTACAGGTGCCGCATTGCATGCACGCCTGCACCTTTTCCTGAACAGAGGCGAGGATATCAGGCTCAGCCTCGTGTAAGGCAAGATCAGCTTGTTTTTCGCTCATCAGATCTTCTCTCCCTTAGTGTGTTGCGATTAAAGTGTTTCGTTTAAAGTGTTGCGTTTGCGAAAATGTTCTCAAGTGCGGCATCAATCACTTCAAAAAGCTGTTGATCCCGGTTGCCCCGTAGTATCGAGGCGCTGTTGGGACAGACTGTGGCACACGAGCCGCATCCCTGGCACATCAATTGGTCCACTGCGATCAGCTCCTGTTCCTCATCATAGGAGCGAGCCCCGTAAGGGCAGGCAGTAATGCATCTCTCGCACAGGGCGCAAAGGGTTTGACGCACCTCGGCCACTATTCGCCCTGAGGCCAGGCGCTCGCTGTTAAGGATCCTCAGAGAACGCTGGGCCGCCGCCTCGGCCATGGCTATGGCTTCGTTGATGGAACAGGGCGAGTGGGCAATCCCCGCCATAAAAATCCCTTCTTTAATGAAGTCAACAGGTCGCCATTTGGAATCGGCCTCCTGAAAAAAACCGTCCCGGTTCGCCTCAACCCCGAAAAGATCGGCAAGCTGCCCGGCCCCTCCCGGGGAAACGCCCGTGCTGAGGACCAGAAGGTCTGCGTTTATTCCTAATTTTCGGCCGAGGATAGGATCATCTGCAATAATACGGGGTTTTCCGTTTTCCACACTGACCTGGGGCTTCTGGTTCTGGTCGTATTGTATGAAAATTACCCCCCCTTTTCGGGCTTGGGTATAGTAACTTTCTAAGAAACCGTAGCTCATGATGTCCCTGTAGAAGATGTAAATATCAATCTCGGGGTTTTGATCCTTCAGGTACAGGGCATTTTTCAAGGCCGTGGCGCAGCATATCCGGCTGCAATAATTTCGCGGCTCTTCTCTGGAATCCACGCACTGGATCATGGCCACGGCGCTAAGACCCGATGGATCGACCGTTTTGTCCGCCAATTTCCCCTCCAGCTCATGCTGGGTCAGGATGGATTCGGCTTCCCCGTAGGCATAGCTTTTGGTACTGGCTTCTGAGCCGCCGGTAGCCAGCAGGGTCACCCCGTGTTCTATGGTTTCACCCACGCCGTCTTCTTTTTCAATGGCTGTTGCAAAATGGCCCACATGACCCCGCGAATGGACCACCTTCGCCTGGGTATAAAATTGGATCTTTGGGTGTTGTTCCACTCTGGCGACCGTTTCTTCCAGGAGTTCCTGAGGAGAATCTCCTTGAATGGTTCGGTGTATGTGATGGAGGTTGCCCCCTAATCCCTTGCCCTGTTCCACCAGACTTACCTCATAACCGTGGTCGGCGATCCCGAGGGCCGCGCTCATTCCCGCGATCCCTCCCCCGACCACAAGGGCTTTTGGAATGATCCGGGTGGAGGGTACAGGCTCCGGGTCCATCCCCTTTACCTTTGCGATTCCCATGGAGATCACTCCCCGGAGATCCTGGATAAGGTCCTCTTTTTCCCCGTCCCGGCCCGGAAACACGGGAGTCCGAATATCCACCACGTCTATCAAGGCCGGATCGAGCCCGGTATCCCTGCCCAGTTCCTTTAATTTCTTAGAATATACATAGGGCATGCAACCAGCGATCAGTACCCTGTTTGCATCGCTTTCCTGAAGGGTTCCCTTCAGCTCATCCCAGCCTTCCCGGGTGCACATGGAGTCGATGGTATGGACCTGGCTTACGGAACCCCGGGTCTTGATCCATTCCGCCAATGCATCCAGATCCGCCGCTTCCTCCAGTACGCCGCCACAAGCACACAACACCGCCAAAACCCTGGGGATCTCTTTTGAGACATCCCGAAACTCTGTTTGGGCCCCTGGCTCTTCGGCGAGACCCCCGCCCTTTGAATGGATCAGTTGTGATGCGGAAAATGCGGCAGAACTTGATTGAATAACCGATTCGGAGATATCCCTTAACCCGGAAAAGGACCCGCCTAGCAGTACGCCATCCTGTCTGGTGCGACTAAGGGAAAAACCATCGGCCTGGCAGAACCCCCAGGGGTTAATATCAACCCCGGTTATTTCCGCCAGATCCTCTGTCATTGAAGGAGGTCTCTGGCCGACGGCAAGTACGACAAGATCAAAATCCTCTTCATGTATGGCGCCGCTTATATCTGCATAAACGACTTTCAGGTCTCCTTCTGTTTCAGGAATTTGAACGGAATGGACCCGGTTTCTGATAAAGCGAACCCCGTGTTCCTGTTCCGCCGTATCCCGATAGCGTTGAAAATCCTTCCCGAATGTGCGCATATCCATATAGAAAATGGATGTCTCCACCTGCCCGTCGGTCTTCTCCTTTGCCAGGAGGGCCTCCTTGATGGAAAACATGCAGCATGCGGACGAGCAAAAGTCGGCATCCGCCTGCTGGTCCCGTGAGCCCGCACACTGGAACCAGGCAATCTTCCGGATCTCTTTGCCGTCACCGGGCCGCAAAAGCTTTCCCGGATTCGGACCGGTCCCGCTCATCAAACGTTCGAACTCAATACTGGTTACCACGTTGGGGAACTGGCCGTATTCATAGGTGTTCTTGCCGGTGGACGGGTCAAAGGAATCAAACCCGGCCGACAGGATCACGGAGCCCACGGTTATCTGGCGTTCGCCGGCGCCAATAATGCTCTGATGAAGCTGAACCATCAAAGGGACCAGGGTGTCCGGATCAAAAGGTTTCATCAGATAATCAAGGGCCCCGGTCTTCATGGCTTCCACTGCCGTCTCCACAGTGGCATAAGCGGTCATCATGACCACCGGAAGTTCGGGCTGGAGCTCCTTTGACCGTTTGAGGACTTCCACCCCGCCCATGCCGGGCATCTTGATATCCAGAAGCATCAGATGAAACGCTTCCTTGGCTAATGTTTCCAGCGCTTCCGTGCCCGATTCAGCCATATGAACCTGGAAACCCTCATCCGTCAGCCATTCTTTCAGAGAATCGCGCACAACAAATTCATCATCCACCACCAGAATGCGGAATTTCCCACGCGCCTCTTTGCCAAAATCGATGGCCCTGGTGGGGCAGACTTTCTCGCATTCCCCACACATGGTGCACGATGCCATGTCCACCACATACGTATTGGGGATGTTGTGAGGTACCGGCAGGTACACGGCCTTTCTCATGGTAAGACCTGCATTGAACTGGTCAGGGACCTCTACCGGACAAACGGTTACGCATTCCCCACAGCCGATACAGCGTTGTGCGTCAATCAGGGTTGGGTTTTGACGAAGGGTAGCCTCAAAATTGCCCGGCTCACCTTCCAAAGCCACCAATTCAGCGGAGAGCAAAATATCAATATTTTCATGAAAGAGGCCTTTGCGGAGGCAGAACTGTGAAGATAGGTCCCGCTCCACCAGGGGAAGCATCTTGCACATACCGCAGTGATCGTTTGGGAACTGGTAATCCAACTGGGCCAGCGTTCCGCCCAGGTTAGGGGCCTTGTCGATGAGTGTCACGTGGTAGCCAACTTCTGCCAGATCCAGCGCCGAACGAATGCCGCTTATTCCCGCTCCTACCACCAGACCTGAGCCGATCTTTTTTTTCATAGTGAAGTAACCTCGTTAGAGATGGATCCTGAATCCGGAACTCGAAGGTCAAAAATTGCTTTAATCTTTTCCACCGGTGAGCTCTGAAAGCTCCTTTTCTCTAAATACCGACAGGGGCAGCTCGTCATCCAGGCTGCGTCCGGCCTGGTAGTCAAAGGCCTTTTGGGTATAGTTGGCCACCGTCCTGAAAATCTCCATGACCGGAATGTCATTGGGGCACGCATTTGAACACTGGCCACAGCCGATGCATGACGTACTCATATGGGCCAAACGGGTGATGTGGTAAAAGACCGTGTCCGTGGGCATTTTGATGATGCCTTTGCGTTTGGCCCAGTTCAAATACTGGGTCGGCTCATGGTCAAAGACATCGGTTGAAAATACACATTCCTTGCAGTAACAGACCGGGCAGGCCACTCGACAGTTGTAGCAGTTGATGCAACTGCCAAGATAAGTTGTGAGCTTATTGAGGTCGGCGGTCGCCTCGCTGGTCTCGTCAAAGATCTTGTCCCGGTATGCAATGCGGTCAGAAACCAGCGTTTCAATGGCTGTCTTGCGGGTTTCCGGTTCCGGGGTTTCAGGCAGATCCAGTTTTTCCAGCAGGGTTTCACCCGAAAAGGTCAGGGCTTTTAACAGAAGTTGATCTTTGGTATCTACGCCCAGGGTTCCGATCTGAAGGTCGGCATTTTCCGATACCGGCTGGTCGCAGGCTTTGCAGGCCGGAGAAATATCAATGTCCTCCCAAGCGGTTCCCTTCCCGGAGATGATGTTTTCGTAAAACCTCAAAGAGGCATCTACGCCGTCATCGCCTGCAAAACGGCCATAGTCCACATTGCCGTAAGCGCCGTAACAGTCCATGCTGATGAGCACCACTTCATCGGTTCTCCCTTGTTTGAGCTTTACCAGTTCAATAAACGCCCGAATCTCACATGGCCGCAGGACCACGGCGATTTGTCCGTCCAATGGCCTTCTGGTGAGTTTCGAAACGATCTTGGCAGCATTCATTGGAAATACAGGGGCCAGGGGATCAACGCCATCTATCTTTTCGGGATCAGTCACTAGTGTAGGCATCACCGAGTTTTTCATTGGCAGATGCTGGGGGACCAGAACGGCCTCTATATCCCCATTCTCAAGGAGTGCTTTGAAAAAGCCCTGTAGAGAAATAAGGAGGTTCTGTTCTTTGACATCTATCTTCGCTGTTTTAGCCATTCGTCTCCTCCACAACAGAAATCATGGTTAATCGCTTTTTTTGCCTTATTCTTTATAAATCACAAATCCAAAACCAAAAATCACAGCACCATCTGGTTCCTGACTTCGGTGGGTCCCAGTTCTTTCATCTCGGAGGCCATCTCACGCATGGTTTTGGCAAAGTCCACCCCCTCGCTGGCGCCTATCCAAGTCAGTCTCAGGCGGCGTTCGTCAAACCCGAAACGGGGGAGGATTTCCTTCAGCAGTTTCACACGCCGCCGGGCCTTGAAATTGCCATTGATGTAATGGCAGTCTCCCGGATGACAGCCGCTGATGAGTACGGCATCCGCCCCTTCCAGAAGTGCCTTGATGACATATTTGGGATCTACCATCCCTGTGCACATCATTCTGATCATACGCACGTTGGGGGGATAGGCCAGTCTCGACGTCCCTGCCAGATCCGCCGCTGTGTAAGTGCACCAGTTACATACAAAAGCGATGATGGTTGGTTCGTATCCTGCCATGCTTGCCTCCTTAAAAATACAGCCTTTTCAAATCCCAAATCATCAATTGTTAATCATCGACGCTAAGCCGCTACCGCAGCAATAGCGTCCATGATGCCATCTAATTCCGCAAAGATCTGTTTCTCATTGAAATGCCTGACCTGTGCAGCCCCGCTTGGACAGTGCCCTGAACAACTCCCGCATCCTTTACACAAGGCCTCATTAATCACAGAGATCCCTCTCCGCTCGTCAAATTCAATGGCGGAATAGGCACACAGGCCGATGCAGGCCTGGCAGCCGGAGCATACGTCCGGATCAATCCAGGAAATGGTGGAAGAGACCTCCACCGTTCCACGGCTGGCCAACTGCAGGGCCTTGGCGGCTGCCCCCGACGCCTGTGAAACAGCATCCGGGATGTCTTTTGGCCCCTGACAGGCTCCGGCTATGAACACCCCGTCCGTGGCAGTATTCAGCGGGCCCAATTTGGGATGTTCTTCCAAGAAGAACCCGTCGGCCCCCTGGTTGACGCCGAAAATTCTGCCCACTTCTTTGGCATCATTACGGGCCTCCATGGCAGCACAAAGGATCACCATATCAACAGGGTTTCTGTACCGTTTGCCGATTAATGTATCTTCTCCGATGACGATCAGCTTCCCCTCTTCGTCGGGGGCCAGTGCCTGATCCGTGATTTCAGCAGGCTTTCCTCTAACAAAGTTGATCCCTTCTTCCTGGCACCTTCTGTAAAATTCCTCATACCCTTTCCCGAAGCACCGCATATCGATGTAGTAGTCATAGATCTTAACGTGGTGTCCCACCTTGTCTTTAAGGAGATGCCCATATTTGAGGGCGTACATACAGCAGACCCTTGAGCAGTATTCATGGTAGTTTTCGTCCCGGCTGCCGATACAGTGGATAATGGCAACGCTCTCCGGGGGGCTGGTGAATTCTCCTGTTTGATTCTTCATGAGGATCTGGCCGCTTGTGGGGCCAGTGGCATTATTGAGGCGTTCGAACTCGAGGCTGGTAAAAACATTGGGGAAGGAACCGTAGCCGAACTGCTTCATGGGTGTGGGGTCGAGAAGATCATATCCCGTTGCCAAGATAATACTGCCGATCTTTACGTCCAACGCCTCATCTTCCATGCTGTGGTCGATGGCTTTGGCCTCACAGGCGCCCACACAGGCCATGCACTCCGAGCAGAGCCCGCAGTTGAGACAACGCAAGGCTTCCCTTTGGGCTTCATCTTCTGAAAACCCGAGATCCACTTGTTCGAAGGAAGCGGCGCTCTCCCCCGGGTCCCTGAACGTTGGATGGGCACGGTCCTCCTTTTCGAGACCTTCGGGGATTTCTCTCCAGTCCCGGCCCGGAGGCGCCACTGTTTCTAATGTTTCGGCATATGCCCCAAGGTCCTCTCCGTTGATATATCGATCAATGGCCTCCACCGCCTTGTGGCCGGCGGCCACCGCTTCGATTACCGTTGCCGGGCCCGTCACTGCATCGCCGGCAGCAAAAACATGGGGGATGTCCGTCTGCATGGTATGGGGATTTACTTCGTATGTTCCCCATTTGGAGATTTTCAGGTCTGGCTCATCCCCTGCCCATTCTAACTGGGGTCGCTGCCCAATGGCCATCATCACCACATCGCATTCGATAACGAACTCGGAACCTTCTACCGGCACCGGGCGTCTACGTCCGCTTGCATCGGGAGATCCCAATTCGGTTTTTATGCACTCAAAGCCTGTAACCCTTCCTTCGGCACCCTGGATCCGCACCGGTGCCGTGAGGTAATGGATTATTACGCCTTCAGCCAGGGCCGCTTCGACCTCTTCCTCGTAGGCCGGCATCTCCTCGCGGCTCCGGCGGTAAACGATGGTGGCCTCGTCAGAACCCAGCCGGCGCGCCATGCGGACCGCGTCAATGGCCACGTTGCCGCCGCCTACGACCACCACCCTTTTTCCGGGCAGTTTACGTTCTCCCAGGTTGGTCTCCCTCAGGAAGTCCACCGCATCCGAAACACCTTCAAACTCCTCTTCCCCGGGGACATTCAGCTTAATGCCGCCATGGGCGCCGGTTCCCAGGAAAACGGCCTTAAAACCCTCCTTTTCCAGATCTTGAAGGGTAAAATCAACCCCCAGGGCCTTGCCGGTCCGGGACTCAACCCCCAAATTCAGGATGTGGTTGATCTCATTGTCCAACACCTCGGGGGGTAAACGATAATCGGGAATTCCCACCCGCAGCATCCCGCCAAGGGCAGCAAGCGATTCAAAAATCGTTACCTGGTACCCTTTGAGCCTCAGATAATATGCCGCGGTCAATCCGGCCGGCCCTGAACCGATGATTGCCAACTTTTCTTCCCGCTCCTCGATCTCCGGCAGCGGCAACTGGCTCAGGTCCACCTGGTCGGCGGCAAAGCGTTTCAGATCCCTGATGGATATCGCTTCATCCACCTCAAGCCTCCGGCACTCCGCCTCGCAGGCGTGCGGGCACACCCGGCCTAATGTCCCCGGCAAGGGGAGCCTTTCCATGATCAGCTCCACCGCCTCTTTGTATTTTCCCTGACCGATAAGCTGGACGTAGCCCTGGACATTTATTCCGGCAGGACAGGTGATTCCGCAGGGGGCCCTGTCCATTTTTTCAACGGCAAAGGTAATGGGCACCGCCTGGGGAAAGGACCTGTAAATGGCTTTTCGTTTGGCAAGCCCCACGTCCCATTCGCTCAGTTCTGTAACGGGGCAGACACTTGCGCAGTCTCCGCAACCCGTACATACACCCTCCTTTACATACCGGGCGTTTCGCCGGATCTTTACGTTAAAATTGCCGATGAACCCTGTCACCTCTTCCACTTCGCTATAGGTGAGCAGATCAATGTTCGATTCCTGCCCCACGTTTACCATGGTTGGCGTCCCGATACATGCGGCGCAATCCAGGGTAGGAAATGTCTTGTCAAACTGGAGCATGTGACCCCCCACGGAGGGTTGCTTTTCCACGAGATGGACTTTGTACCCGGCACGGGCGATGTCGAGGGATGCCTGCATGCCGGTAATGCCCGCTCCAACCACCAGAACATCGGGGTGGATATCCACCTCTCTGGACTCCAGTCCCCGATGAAAGTTGACCCGGTTGATGGCTCCCGCCGCCAGGGTTTTTGCCTTATTGGTGGCCTCATCCGGGTCCTCGGTCACCCAGGAGACCTGCTCCCGGACGGAGGCCATCTGGAAAAAATAGGGGTTGATGCCGGCCCGCTGGCAAACGCTCTGAAATGTCTTCTCATGAAGCCTTGGGCTGCAGGAGGCAACCACCACGCGGTTCAGGTCAAGATCTGTGATGTCCTTCTCTATCATATCCTGACCCGGATCCGAACACATGAACTTGTAATCTCTGGCCACCACGACGTTCTTAAGTCCGCGGACAAATTCAGACACCTCTTCAACCCGAACTTTACCGGCTATATTGACCCCGCAATGACAAATAAAAAACCCTATCCTTTTTGACATCATTCATTCAACCTCGCAATGGTTTCAGAATTAAGCGAGATACACATAGGTATCTCACCCTGGGCATGTTCACATGTTCAATAACCCTCGAACGCTTTGAAGAAATTCTTCTGCTTCCGGCGGTTTCTCGATGTATGCATCGGGTTCACGCACAGATTGATCCATGTAGGAATCAAGCACGTTTTGAGAGTGAAAAAAGGTTTTCTTGGCGATCCCGGACAGCATAATGACCGGGATACCCTCGAGTTCGCTGTCCACCCTCAAATCGCGGTACATTTGAACGCCGCCCGCTTTTGGCATCATCACATCCAAAACAATTAGATCCGGCTTGATCTCTCTTGCCTTGCGGATCCCTTCCATCCCGTCTGTGGACACAACGGGTTTGTACCCGTTTGTCTCCAGCAGGGTCGAAAGAAAGATCCTCATGTCGAGTTCATCGTCTACGATCAGGACCTTTTTCTTTTTCATGCCGTTTGAGGTCATCCCTAGTTCTCCCGTTGCGGGCTTTACTAGCATTTATTGTGCCAAAAAACCAAAATCTAGCAATTTCATATATTTAACTGAAACATTGCCTGCAGGGCCGGCCGACTGTTGTTGCATATCGCAACGTCAAATTCTTTTCTCTAATCGCCTTATCCTTAAAAAATACTGTTACTTCATGTATTTATTCTTATTTGCATCATTAATGCAACGTGTGATGCATAAAGCAACAATTCCTGGCCAGGCAGCCAAAATGTTGATGCCGACCGCATTGGGATATTTTTGAAAAGCGTTGTGGAAGCGCCAAAAAACATGTAACCAAACGCTACACCCGGTGTAGCCAAAATAAACATTGGCTTAACGCATTGATTTTACATGCATATTCCTGAGAATCCTTTCGGGCCCCATTAAACGTGTAGCCGTTTTGCTCGTGCCTGTTGCCTTTACCCGAATGGCCATGGAAAACCCATCGAAAGGAAATTTTGAAAAATTTTCAATGATTTCAGATAGAAAACCCTAAGAATAATATGGAACCCAGTCTTTGGCACGCCCGTTGCTACTCATAAGAGTCAAAAAGAGAATTTATTTTTGAGGGAGCCTTAAATGGGGAAACCCCCTGGAAACATCGTTAACAGAACCATAGAGGAGGTGGATCAAATGGAAAATAGAATACCCCGAAAAATTCAGGACGTAAGAAGCGAGTTTGAAACCTCTAACGGTCTTTGCCTCCATCCGGAAAAAGGGCAAATCCCTAAAAGCTGCACCCGAAAGTATGAGTGCTGGCACTGTGGTTTTAATGAATGGCTTGATGAAATTAAGAGATGTGCAACAGCTAATAAAGGGTTGGGAATATCGGGTTATGTTCTGGCCGAAGCAGCTTGAGGCGTGAACTGCAAAGGAGAAGCAACTTTCAGAGGGAGCGGAGGTAAATTTCATGGAAGAGAAAACAGCCAAGCGTGTGAAGGGGAAGAAGAGATCGGTCGTAGGTTTTCAGGTATTGGAGAAAGAATGCATTTGGATGAAGGCAGGGGTTATCAATTTCAGGATGTGTGACAACTCCTATGACTGTTATAATTGCCCATTTGACATGGGTATGAGCAAAGCTATGGGCATGGCGTCTCCTGCCATGGATAAAGAACAACAGCCCGGCTGGGTGGAGCACCTGAAGCGGGATTTTCACGGTTCCTCCAGGCCTTGCCGCCATGTCCTCACAGGTCACGTCAGCGCCCCCAAGATATGCACAAAGAACTACGAATGTTATCACTGTGCTTACGATCAGATGTTGGATGAGCTGGATTACCAGGTATTCACCGATACGCCCAATTACAAATTGGCCTCCGGATATCGAATGGCGCAAGGCTACTACTATCATATGGGTCACAGTTGGGCCCGGTTCGAACACGGGGGGCGCGTAAGGGTGGGGTTTGATGATTTCATTGTTAAGCTTTTTGGGGCGGCCAAGTCCCTTGAGCTTCCGCCTTTGGGATGCGGATTGAAACAAAACCAGGTGGGTTGGACGTTTGGAAAAGATGACCATGAGGCAGCCGTTCTGGCCCCTGTAACCGGCACTGTTATCGCCGTAAACCACAGGGCGAAGGAGGATCCTGAGATTACCCATCATGATCCCTATCAACAAGGATGGCTGTTTATGATGGAACCGGAATTCCCCAAAAAGAATCTGAAGGGGCTCTATTTTGAAGATGAGAGCTTCAAGTGGATTGAAAAGGAAGGCCAGAAACTTATGGGTCTAATGGGCCCTGAATACGAACAGCTGGCCTCTACCGGTGGTGAACCGATCGGCGACTTTTTCGGTGCCTTCCCTGATGTGGGTTGGGATAAACTCACCACAACCTTTCTGGGAACTGAAAAACTGTAAAACTTGATTGCCACTCCCCCCGTTCCGCTCATGAATGACCCCCTGTGCCGGGACGCGGGGGAGCGTTTACCGTTTGAGGAAATCCCGAAGATAGGCACCGCAATATCTGCAGAAATAGAGCGGCATCCCGTCTAAATCCGCCAGCTTGCCTGAAAAGTGCATGAGGCACCTTTCGTCAGTGCAATGGACCAGATTCAGAAGATGCCCCGCTTCATGAAGGGACACCTTGGCGGCCCTCTCCAGCAAAAGGGGGGGCAGGGGTGCCGAATCATCCTGCTCGTCATTCAGCCTGTAAACGGAAACCAGCCCGCACTTCCCTCCCTGCTTTGCCTCCCCAAAAACATGGGTAAATATGGGGACAAACAGGTCCACCTCCACCACGGCGATAATTTTTTCGTAATCCGGGAGATGTTCCTGCTCGAGGTGTTTCAGGATAATCCCCGCATCATACTGCAATCGCTCTCTGCTAAAAGCGTATGAAGGGAGTTCCCGGGAGGGAAGAACGTCTGTATTGAGATTGAGATAGCCTGAGATATGGGCTGCTATGGATTTGGGTATGATTTCGGGGATTTTCCCCAGGGCCACCACCCCGAGCCGTATTCTTGTACTACTTTGCGCGTTCATGAATGGGGTCCGGTCAGGAAGCGGGTCTTTTTAACCCGTACCGTTTTATCATTTTATGCAGGGTCACGCGGTTTATGTCCAGGATCCTGGAGGCCTTTGTAACGTTCCACCCGCATTCAGCCCAGATCTCCTGAATATACTCCTTCTCCATCTCCCTGAGTGAGCGCTGCCTGGAAACCGGGGAAGATGCTGGTTTGAGGAAAGAGAAATCCCGAACCCCCACGGTCCTGGACTTGGAGAGCACCACGGCCCGTTCAATGGCATTCTCCAACTCCCTCACATTCCCGGGCCAGTCATAGTCCTTCAAGAGCGCTGTGGCATCCCGGGAAATATGATCAACCTTTTTGGCGGTCTCATGACAGTATTTCTGGAGAAAGTGCTCGGCCAGCAGGGGAATATCCTCCCTTCTTTTTCTCAAAGGGGGAATATGGATGATGATCACGTTCACACGATAATAGAAGTCTTCCCGGAACTCTCTTTCGGCCACCTCCTTTTCCAGATTCCGCCTCGTGGCAGAGATGAGCCGAAAGTCCACATCAATGGGCGCGCTCTCGCCGATTCTTGTGATCTTCTTCTCTTCCAACACCCTCAATAAATCCACCTGCATCTTCGAGCTTATCTCGCCGATTTCATCCAGGAAAAGAGTTCCTCCCGAAACAACCTCCAGGAGTCCTTTTCGATGATTTACAGCCCCTGTAAAGGCCCCTTTTTGATGCCCGAAGAGTTCACTTTCAAGGAGGGTGTCCGGGATGGCGCCGCAGTTAATGGCCATAAAAGGACCGTTGGATCGTTTGCTCTTGGCATGGATCGCCTTTGCAACCAACTCTTTTCCGGTACCCGTTTCTCCCAAGATCAGGACAGAAGACTCACTCACTGCAACCTCCGGGATGATCTTGAAAATATCCTCCATGGCGGGAGACTGCCCGATGATATTATCGAAACGGGTTTTTTCCTCTAACTGTGCTTTAAGGTAGTGGTATTCGGATGCGAGTCTATGCTGATGAAAGACTTTTTCCATCACCAGGGAGAGCTGATCCGGTTTGAAAGGTTTCAGCAGATAATCGCTCGCTCCCAGTTTCATGGCGGTCACGGCCGTCTCGATGGACCCGTATGCGGTCATGATGATAACAATGGTGTCTGAGTATTCCTCTTTCACCCTGCCCAACAGTTCGATGCCATCCATTCCCGGCATCTTGATGTCCACGAACAGGAGTTCAAAAGGGAGCTTCTCTAATTTCTCCAGGGCCTCGGGGCCTGAAGAAGCCGTGTCCACCATGTGGCCCGATTTTTCAAACCAGTGGAAAAAGGATTCCCGGATAATCCTTTCGTCGTCCACGATAAGTATGCTCATTTTTTCGTTCATGGCTTTCCTCCCAACATTCCCCATACGCGATTACCGAATCGGGAAACTCAAGCTGAAAATGGTCCCTTTTCCCACCTGGCTATCGACTTTGACGTTTCCTCCGTGGGCCTTGACCACCCCGTACACAATTGACAATCCAAGGCCCGTGCCCTCTCCAGTCTCCTTGGTAGTGAAAAAGGGGTCAAAGATATGATCCAGATTCTTCTTGGCTATCCCGAGCCCTGTATCTTGAATGGTTATCAGGGCATCCTCATGGGAAGTGTCAGGACGCGCTTCCAGATTCAGTTGTCCCCCTTCCGGCATGGCCTCAATGGCATTGAAGATCAGATTTAGAAAGCATTGCTGGAGCTGGTTTACGTCCCCACGGGTTATCAGTGGAACGGGGGATAATCCGGCATTCAACCCGATATTCTGGAGTTCCATCCTGTGTTGGGTCAGCCTGATGACCTGCTCCAATATCTCATTGATGTCAACATCCTTAAATTCCGTAACGCTCTCACGGGAAAATGAGAGGAGTCCGGAGACAATGTCACCGCACCTTTCCAGTTCTTCGCTCATGATGGAGAGAAAACCCTGGAATTTGTTCAGATCATCCGGACTAGGCTCGCCTTCTTTCAATATCCCCTGCATGAGGTGGCTGAAAGTCAATAGGCCCTGGATTGGATTGTTGATCTCATGGACGCTGGTGGCCACCAGCTTCCCCAGGGAAATCATTCGATCTTCCTGGATCAGTTTGTTGAGATCGTTTTTTAATGCCGCGGACCGTCTTTCCAATTTTGACGAAACCTCTTCAGTGATGTCTCTCCACACCTCAATGACCATCTTGATTTCGCCGCCGAGGTCCTTGACCGGGTAGGTGACCATGTCACAATAGGTTACTTCACCTCCCTTGATGATATGTTCATGGATGGACTGGGCGGACTTACCGGTTTGCAGGGTCTCCATCAGGGGGCATCCCAGGTTTGGCTGTGAAATGTGACAAGGGGACTTGAGCCCATGGCTGACTTCATAACAGTGGGCCCCTATCACTTCATTTCCAGATTTGGGTGCCGCATCAAGGTAAGATTCATTGGCGTCAACAATTACAAAATCAGGCCGTATGAGCAGGACCCTTTCATTGGTATGCTGCAATAAAAAATCTGAGATCACTTTATCAATTTCGGCCTGCTGTTCTGTTGATTTTAACTTCTGATCCATGTCAAACAGATGCCGCACCAATTTGCTGACGTTGTGTTCCAGCACCCCGACCCCTTGCGGCCGGAGACGTAAGAGTTCGAGCAGGATCTCTTTACTCATGGTCAACTCAATAACGAAGTTTAAATCCTCGATCGCAAGAAGGTCAGTGAAGTTGTCAGTGGTGTAGATCCCCATCTCTTTTGCCAACTTAAACCCTACAGCCTCGGGGTCTATATCGCAAACACCCACCAGTCTGATATCCAGAAATGGGAAACCGTTTTCCTCCAGAAGTTCCAAAAAGAATTTGCAGGTTCGCCCTCCCCCTACGATGGCCAGATTCAAAGGCATTTTCTCGGGGTTACTGAAGGCATTGTTGTTCTTGTTTTGCATGATCATGATTAATCCTGTTTATGGAGAGCTTTCCAGTTCGGTTGAGACCCTTACTCTTGGATCGTGTAAATATATCTTCATTCTACTATGAATGCAATGGCCCCGAAATGTTCAGGAAGCGCGGGTATTTAAATGATTCATGAAAGTTTCCGGGAGGACAGGTTATATTTCTTCATCTTACGCCAGAGAGTAGATCGGTTCATGTTCAATTCCATAGCCGTGTTGCCCCGATGCCAGTCAAACCGTTTCAGGGCTTGGAGGATACGGCGCCTTTCATTGCTGTGGGTGACTGGGAGGAGATCTTCCCTGGAATCTTCCGGTGATTCTGCGAGAGAGATCTCTTTTTGGAGGGAATGGGGCAGGTGTTTTCGCTTTATCATATCATCCTGGCATATGATTAATGCATGCTCCAAAATATTTTCAAGTTCCCGCACATTGCCCGGATAGCTGTAATTGAGCAGCACCTCCATTGCCCCCTCTGAGATCCCTTTGGCCGGAGCCTGTAACATTGTGCTTCGCTGCTTCATGATATGATTAATGAGTAAAGGAACATCTTCCCGTCTTTCCCGCAGGGGGGGCAGCTCCAGCCGCAGCACGTTAAGGCGATAGAAGAGATCCTCACGGAATCTCCTTTTTTTCACCTCCTTTTCCAGGGTTTGATTCGTGGCCGCAAGAATCCGCACATCTACTTTTGTCATCTTGCGACTCCCCAGGGGATAGAATTCCTGGTCTTCCAGGACCCGGAGCAGTTTTGCCTGAAGCGATAGCGGAAGGTCCCCTATTTCATCCAGAAAGATGGTGCCGCCATCGGCTTCCTGAAACCGCCCCGGTTTATCCTGGTCAGCCCCGGTAAATGCCCCCTTTACATAACCGAACATCTCAGACTCCAGGAGGTTATCGGGGAGGGCTGCGCAGTTTACTTTTACCATGGGCTTTTGCGCTCGTGAACTGATGTTATGGATGATCTTGGCCAGGAGATCTTTGCCGGTACCCGTGGGGCCGCCAATCAGCACCGTTGCCTCACTGGCAGCCACCACAGGCACCATTGAAAAGATTTTCTGCATGGAAGGGGCTTTCCCGATCATGTCGGCAAATATGTACTGGTCACTAATGGCGCGGCTCATTTGTTGAATCAAAGAGAGATCTTCTATGGTGGCAAGGCCGCCCACAATGCGCGCCCGTTCGTTGAAGAGGGCCATATAATCGGCTTGAACAGATATAACCCTCTCGTCTTTCGTCGACACGAGACCATTTTTGTTGGATCGGGGTTTTCCATCGGATATGGATTTCAGTAACAGGGCGGTATCCTTTCCGTCATCCCCTCCCAGAATGACAGAACACGGTTTTCCCAGCACCTCTTTCCGATTATAGCCGGAGATGGACTCAGCCATGGTATTAAAAAAAGTAACATGCCCCCCCCTTGTGGTAGTGAAAACGCCGATACCCAGGTTGTCCAGAATGATTTTCAGATTTCGCTCGTCGTATCGAATCCGGTTTACCAGTTCTTCAAAAGCAGAGTGGCTCTGAAAAATCTCCATACACCCTTCCAGTTTCCCGTTCACATTATAAAGGGGGGTGACGATTTTGGTAATCAGTTGTTTTTCGTTTTGACGATTGATGAACTCAAGGCTGAAACGCAAAGACTTCTGTTCCGCTTCGACTGCCTCGTGGAACTTGCAGTCACCATAGCAAAGATTGTTTTTGAAGACCTGGTAGCAATATTTGCCCAAAACTTCCTTTTCAGCGTATCCGGTAAACTGTTCAGCGGTTTGGTTAAGAGATGTGAGCTTTCGGTTGGCGTCTACGGTGAATACCCCTATTTTCAGATCATCAAAGGTATTTTGCAGTTGGTCGTACAACACGACCTTGTCTTGTTTGGTGTGAGGTTGTGTCATTTTTTTCATACTGAAATATCAATATCTTCCCGGATAAGCGGCATTGGTTTTGTACATGCAGGGGCTCTGGGTTGTCAATGCTTTTTTGCCCTGCAGCCTTCCAGAAGCGAACATGAACAGGGTTGACACCCTGCCCCTGATTCATTTATTCTCGAAACGATAGTTTTCAGGGTGCAGTTGTCAGGGTGCAGAAATAGCCGCTTCAAATTTCATCCTGCCCTCTGACAACTGCCCCCTGCACCCTTAACAAAGAGGTTTTCACCATGAAAATAGAAGATCTGAACCTGGAAATAGAAAAACTGGGAAAATGCAGCGTGCCGTCCCCCATGATCAAGGGTCAATTCGTAAATGATGAGGACCGTGTATTGTATCATGCCACACTGAAAGAGGCCGAGGTGTGCATTGACGCCTGTAAACCCCTGCCAAGTTTTGAGATGGCCGGGCCCAGAGAAGAAATTTACTTTGACCCGTCTAAATTGAAATGCGGCATTGTGACCTGCGGCGGTATCTGCCCCGGATTGAACGACGTGATCCGGGCCATTGTTCTGAGCCTCCATTACCACTACCAGGTGAACACGGTTTTCGGTTTCCGCTTCGGGTATGAGGGTATTTCGGCCCAATACCGGCATATCCCCCTGGAACTGAACCCGAAGGCCGTGGAAGATATCCATGAAAAAGGGGGCACCATCCTCGGTTCGTCCCGGGGCCCTCAGGATGTTTCGGAAATGGTGGACACCCTGGAGCGCATGAACATCGGGCTTCTCTTTACCATCGGAGGGGACGGTACACTCCGGGGCGCCCAGGCCATCAGCGAGGAGATTGGTCGGCGCAAGCTCAAGATCGGCGTGGTGGGCATTCCCAAAACCATTGACAACGATATTTCCTTTGTGGACCAGTCTTTCGGCTTTGAGACCGCTGTTTCAGCGGCCCGGCCCTGTATTTCCGCGGCCCATATAGAAGCGAAGGGGGCGCGAAACGGCGTGGGCCTGGTCAAATTGATGGGAAGGGAATCCGGATTTATTGCCGCTTATGCGACCCTTGCCACCAGTGATGTCAATTTCTGCCTGGTGCCTGAGACACCTTTCACCCTTGAACGTTTTCTGCCGGTGCTGAAAGAGAAGATCAAGCTGTCCACTCACTCGGTGATTGTGGTGGCCGAAGGGGCCGGCCAGGATCTGTTGAACAGAGATGGCGCCCGTGATGAGTCCGGGAACCTCCGGTTCGGGGATATCGGCCTGTTTCTTCGCGATGAAATCAAGGCCTATTTCAAACGTGAAGGGATGGAGATGCACCTGAAGTATATCGATCCCAGCTATGTGATTCGCAGCGTTCCCGCCAACCCGAAAGACTCCGTTTTCTGCCTGTTGCTTGGGCACAATGCGGTGCATGCGGGCATGGCCGGCCGAACCAATATGGTGGTGGGGTACTGGGACACGGAATATACCCACGTGCCGATCCCCATGGCGGTTTCAGCGCGAAAAAGAATCGATCCCAATGGCCGTCTCTGGAGCAGCGTCGTAGAATCCACCGGGCAACCCAGAGATCTGGAGGGTTCTTCCGGAGCGGGTGAAAATGTGTGCACAAGCGTCACATAAACCCCGTGAGACCCGTTAAGTGGGGATAGTAAAGATTTGCTCGTATTAACAATCAGTTGACCCTTCTAGTTTTCCGGACGACAGGACCACTGAAGGCGTTGTGATATTTTTTTTCAGAATCTTGAACCTTCTTGATCATTTTTTCTTGACACCTCCATAAAATTCGATATAAATGAGCTTGTTCCAAAATGCACAAAGTCTATTCAAGGCCGAAGTTTGAGATTGCAGTACCAATTTTGAGATGGCAAACGGGTGCATTTTGAAACTACGGATGAAGATTTCCGGTTGGGGATGGGCCATTTTGTTCCAACCGGCGGCTACTTTGGGCCTTATTACAGAGAAAGGAGGTGTAAGCCTGGAACTTTTCAGGAACAAATGGTTTTTTGATCGTAACATCGTTTACCGTTTTTAAATTGTTAAATCAGGAGGTATACTAATGCCAAGTTTCGTAATTACAGAGAAATGCGATGGTTGTAAAGGGCAGGACAAGACCGCATGTATGTACATTTGCCCCAACGACCTCATGGTGCTGGATCAAGAGAAGATGTTGGCGTATAACCGTGATCCTTCCATGTGTTGGGAATGCCAGTGCTGCGTCAAGATTTGCCCGCAGCAGGCCATGGATGTTCGTGGTTACGCCGATTTTATTCCTTTGGGCGCAAGCTGTACACCGCTTCGCGGCTCCGAAGATATCATGTGGACCGTCAAATTCCGCGATGGCAGCCTGAAAAGGTTCAAATTCCCCATCCGGACCACCGAAGAAGGTACTGCGGATCCATTGGCCGGTTATGCGACCCATGACGATCTGAACGATCAGAACCTGGCAACCGAGCCCGCATCTCTGGGCGTCGATGTTCCCACAATATAAAGAGAGGAGGTATTTTAGATATGGCAAATTTTGAAACAGTAGAAGTAAACACTGACCTCCTGATTCTTGGTGGGGGATTCTCAGCCTGTGGTGTGGCCACTGAAGCCGCTTACTGGGCAAAGAAAAACAATCTTAAAATTACCCTGGTGGACAAAGCTGCGTTGGATCGTAGTGGCGCCGTAGCCATGGGCCTTTCCGCCATTAACCAGTATGTGGGCGTGAGAGAAGGCGACAACACCTGTGAAGACTATGTTCGTTACGTGCGTCAGGACCTCATGGGCATCTCCCGTGAAGATCTTGTTTTCAACATCGCCCGTCACGTGGACTCCTCGGTTCATCTGTTTGAAAAATGGGGTCTCAAAATCTGGTTGGATGAAGACGGCAAGTACGTCCATGAAGGCCGCTGGCAGCTCATGATCAACGGTGAGTCTTATAAGATTCTCGTCGCTGAAGCCGCCAAAAATGCCATCGCCGATGCGGGTGGCGAGATTTTCGAGCGTGTTTTCATCGTAGAACCCCTTCTGGACGGCAACAAGTGTGTGGGCGCGGTCGGTTTCAGCACCCGTGAAGAGAAATTCTACGTGTTCAAGGCCAAATGTACGGTCGCCACCATGGGTGGTGCGGTGCATGTGTTCCGTCCGCGTTCCGTGGGTGAAGGTTTTGGACGCTCCTGGTATCCGCCGTTTAACACCGGATCCAGTGCATATTTCACCATCAAGGCCGGTGCCGAGATGACCTGTCAGGAAGTGCGTTTCATTCCGGTCCGATTCAAGGATGCGTACGGTCCCGTGGGTGCATGGTTCCTGCTCTTTAAATCCCGTGCCATCAGCGCCGTCGGCGGCGAGTACATGTCGGTAAGGAAAGAAGAGCTCAATAACTGGGCCCCTTATGGCCTGGCCAAACCCATTCCGGCCAACCTCAGGAACTACCTTGGGATGCTGGATGTGGATGAGGGCTTAGGTCCCTTGTACATGGAGACCGATGAGGCCATCAACAAGATCGCCGACGCCTTCAAAGATGACCCGAAGGGTTACAAAAAGAAAATGAAGGAACTGGAGTCCGAAGCATGGGAAGATTTCCTGGATATGACCATTTCCCAGGCCCATCTCTGGGCAGCCTTGAACGTCAAACCCGAAGAGAAACACTCCGAAATCGCCGCTTGTGAGCCTTACTTCATCGGTTCCCACTCCGGTGCTTCCGGTGCATGGGTGAGCGGTCCTGAAGATCTGGATACGCCCTATAAATGGGGTTACGCTCAGATGACAACGGTGGACGCGCTGTTTGCGGCCGGTGATGCCTCTGGCGCCTCCAGCCATAAGTTCTCCTCCGGTTCACATGCGGAAGGTCGTATTACCGGTAAAGCCGCCATTAAGTACATCGTGGAAAAGGGTGCGGAGCCCAATGTGGATGCGGCCGCTGTCGAAGCGCTGCGCGCAAAGATCCTGGCGCCGTTGGATACTTACCAGGAATTCTGCAACTTTACCACCGAACCCTCAGTCAACCCCAACTACATCCTGTGGCGCCCCTTCATGGATCGTATGCAGAAGATCATGGATGAGTACGCAGGCGGCGTGACCGCGGCCTTCAAGACCAGTGTATCGAATCTTGAAAGAGCCATGGAGCTGTTCGTGTATCTGCAGGAAGATGCCGAGAAACTGGCTGCCGAGGGTATCTACGAACTGGAAAGGTGCTGGGAGAATATGCACCGCATGGCGCAGGCGGAAGCCCATGTGCGCACCATGCTGTTCCGTGAAGAGACCCGTTGGCCCGGATACTACTTCCGCGCTGATAAGCCTACCATGGACGAAGAAAACTGGCACTGCTTTGCCAATTGCAGATTTGATCCTGCAAGCGGTGAATGGGAAATGTCCAAGAAAGATGTGTGGAACATCCCCGGTGTATAGCCATTAACCTTTGTTGACTATTGCTCCAGGCGTCTTTATGATGCCTGGAGCATTTTGTTAATGGCGGCTCCGTATCTGGTCAATGCTCATTTTTGAATGGACGACGAAAATGGTTAGTGACAAGATACGTGTTTGAGTTCAGCTAACAGCTAATCGCTTAAAAAACAAAAACGCTGGAGGAGACAATGGCAGAGGTAAAAACGACGAACCAGAGTATACTGGTGGTTGGCGGAGGCATGAGCGGGATTACGTCCGCCCTGGAAGCGGCCGAGGCCGGTTATGATGTGGTGCTGGTTGAAAAGAATCCCTACCTGGGTGGGCGAGTGACCCAGTTGTATCAGTATTTTCCGAAGCTGTGCCCGCCCAATTGCGGTCTTGAAATTAATTTCCGGCGCATGAGACAGAATCCGAAAATTCGTTTTTTCACCATGGCCGAAGTGGCGAATATCGCGGGATCCGAAGGCAATTACGACGTGACCATCAAATTGAGCCCCCGGTATGTGAACGATAAATGCACCTGCTGCGGTAAATGCAGTGACGTCTGTGAAGCGGAAATCGACAATCCCTTCAATTTCGGCATGGACAAGATCAAGGGCGCGTATCTTCCCCATGAATTTGCATTCCCCATGCGGTATGTGATTGATCCTTCCATTGTGGAAACCGAAGACGGCAAGAAGTGCCAGGAAGCCTGTGAGTATGGCGCTGTTGAGCTGGATATGGCGGAGACCACCTTCGATTTGAACGTGGGCGCGGTTGTCTGGGCCGCGGGCTGGAACCCCTACGAGGCGAAGGAAATCGATTATTACGGGTTCGGCGAATACAAAAACGTAATCACCAACGTCATGATGGAGCGCATGGCTTCACCTAACGGACCCACCGGGGGAAAGATTGTCAGGCCTTCGGACGGTAAAGAAGTCAAAAGCATCGCCTTTGTTCAGTGTGCGGGTTCAAGAGACGAAAATTATCTACCTTACTGTTCCGGCATCTGCTGCCTGGCTTCCATGAAGCAGGCTACCTATGTGCGGGAGCGGCACCCGGACGCTGATATCAGCATCTTTTTCATTGATATCCGCGCGCTGGATCGACTGGAAGACTTTTACACCAAGGTTCAGGAAGATGAAAAAATAGAATTCATCAAAAGCAAAATTGCAAATATCTCAGAGGATGAGGCGACGGGAAGCCTGTTACTGGAAGGTGAAAATACACGGACAGGCGAGCAGCTTCGCATGACCTTTGACATGGCAGTTCTGGCAACCGGCATGGTTCCCAACAAGATCAACATAGACGGCGCACCCGAAGTGGCGGCGGACGAATATGGTTTCGTGGTCAATGATCCTGAAAAGAAGGGCATATACGGAGCCGGTTGTGTCAGGAGACCCACGGATGTCGCTTCATCCGTGCAAGACGCCACGTCATCCGCTTTGAAGGCTATCCAATCAATCGCGAGGAGGTAACTCGATGGACAAGAAGACAGCAGTTTATATATGCACCGGGTGCGGCATTGGAGATGCCCTGGACATTGAACAGCTC
>Ga0233431_1001623_pt1 | contig 37425 bp, 30 predicted proteins | sample SI_118_April2016_FD_179867 | JGI IMG/M metagenome (GOLD analysis project Ga0233431, IMG submission 179867) | Seawater microbial communities from Saanich Inlet, British Columbia, Canada - SI_118_April2016_200_MG | ecosystem: Environmental > Aquatic > Marine > Inlet | place: Canada: British... | reverse complement strand
CCTGGATGGAATGGCAAAATCCACTTGATTTGTTGCCAGGGTAAATTCTTTGCCAATTGCACTCCATACCTGGACGTCAATTTTTGGACCATAAAATGCTGCATCACCTACAGATTCTACGAAATCTATTTCCCCTTCAACCAGGGCTTCACGGACAGATTTTTCTGTCTGTTCCCATAATTCCGGTTCATTGACAAATTTGTCACCGAGACCCTCTTTAGAATGAACACTGAGTCTCATCTGATATTTCTCTATGCCAAAGATTTCAAAATACTCAGTATACATCTTGCAGACTGCAAGAAATTCATCTTTAAACTGATCGGGTGTACAGTAAATATGGGCATCATTCATCTGCATACTTCTTACCCGCATCAATCCAAAGAGCTGACCCGATTTTTCATATCGATAACATGTGCCATATTCTGCCAATCTCACTGGGAGGTCACGATAACTTCTTTTTTTTGCATCATAAATCTTATGATGATGGGGGCAATTCATTGGTTTCACATAATATTCTGTGCCATCAATATCCATCGCTGGGAACATATCTTTTTTGTAATGTTCAAGATGCCCTGATCGCTCATACAGAGTCCCTTTTGTCAGATGAGGGGTTCTGACCTGGACATATCCAGCATTTCTCTCAGTGGATTTAGCTAATTTCTCCAATTCATCCACCATGGTAGCACCATTTGGGAGCCATAATGGAAGGCCGGGACCTACTTCTTCGTCAAATGTAAAAATCTCGAGTTCTTTACCCAGCTTACGGTGATCTCTTTTTTTTGCTTCTTCCAGCATAAGAAGATATGCTTTCAGTGCTTTTTTATCAAAAAAGGAAGTCCCATAAATCCGCTTGAGCATTTTATTCTTTTCATCACCGCGCCAGTATGCACCAGAAGTAGAAAGCAGTTTGAAATATTTTATTTTGCCAGTTGACGGAATATGTGGACCTTTACAGAGATCAATGAACTCCCCCTGCCGATATGCAGATATTCTGTCATCCTCGCTGATTCCCTCGATAATTTCAACTTTATAATCTTCATTTAATTTTGTGAATTCTTCAATTGCTTCCTGCCTGGATAATTCCAGTCGATTAACAACAAGATTTCTTTTTGAGATCTCTTTCATCTTGATTTCAATTTTTTCTAGATCTGAATCATTGAAAGCATAATCAAGATCAAAATCATAATAAAACTGATTTTTTATTGAAGGACCGATAGTAATCTTTACATCAGGATATAATTCCTTCACAGCCTGCGCCATTAAGTGAGCAGTACTATGGAGTAGAATATCATGAGCCTCTTCACTTCGTGAAGTGATTAATTCAATAGAAGCATCAGAATGAATCGCTGTATTTAAATCCATCAGAATACCGTCAATCCTGGCGGCAACGGAACTACGCAATAATCCTTCTCCGATAGAAAGTGCTATATCCGCAGGCGATGATCCAGCTTCAACCGATTTTATCGATCCATCTGGTAATGTAATATTTATTATATTCTCCATTTGTTGTAGTCGATACTGGAATCGAACCAGTGACCTCTACGATGTCAACGTAGCGCTCTAACCAACTGAGCTAACCGACCAATTTGCAATAATATGCACGAATCAAGTCTGGAAATTTAAATGCATTAACCACAATTATTATATTAATAAAAATGGAATTAGTATTTTTTCACCACCTTTTTGATTCTAATTAAAATTTGGACTGCCCTACTCCCCATCTTCTGAGTCAATAATTATGGAATTTTCCTCGGCAGTATCGAGGACATCAGCCTCAGGGGAAAGAATATCATAGTACCGATTTGCATTCAGTAAAACTGTCTTGGCGTCATCATAAATATTATCATATGATAAAGCTGCTTTTATCCGATCTTTATTCAAACCAGTAACCACACTTGACATTTCACGGTATAATCCATTTCGAATGCCCTTTAAATTTTCTTTTGAATTGAAAGGATTATCCTTTTTATGTTTATAAAATTTTTCAAGGTCTCCAAATAACTTTTCAGAAGGACTTTTTTGCCAAAAGAACAATTTTGAAAATAATTTTGCTGACTTTCTATCTTTAAAGTCTTCGCTTTTAGCTATAATATCTTTAATCCTTGTGAATTCTTTTTCACCGGGTTCCGAATATTTAAAATCATAATCTTCAAGAAATTGTTTGAAATCTAAAATAATTTTATCCGTTATTACGACGGGAGTTTGTATATCTCTGCTTGGTACATAAGTAGCTGCAAATGTTAAAAATAAACCCTGCCTCCATAAGCCACTGACAAAAGGCGGAATCGTTTTACGGGATAAAGCTATATCAGGTGTAATACCGCCACCACCTTTTACTTTCCTGCCGCCAATGGTGAAAAATGTGCTATCCGATTTATCCAATCCATCTGTAAGTACTCCATTTTCCAGATAATCATATTTTTGAATTAATCTTCCTGAGGGGGTATAGTATTTTGCAGTTGTTAATTTTAACTTTGTGCTATCATTGATGGGAAACATGCTTTGGACCAATCCTTTGCCAAATGATTTTTCACCCATAATCACCGCCCTGTCAAGATCCTGTAGAGTACCTGCGACAATTTCGCTGGCCGATGCTGATCCTTTGTTTATCAATACTACAATTGGAACATCCTGGCCAATAATGGGATTTTGCCTGGCGTATTTCTTTGAGTTTGAGTTTTTATTACGCCCCCGGGTTGATAACAAAAGGGTGTTTTTCTCAACCAGATTATCCAAAATAGATAATGCATTTCTTAATAGCCCACCGGAGTTATTTCTTAAGTCGATTACAATACCATTCAAATTATCACTTTCAGAAAATGATTTCATTGCCACTCTAAAATCTCTAGCAGTGTATCTGGAAAATTTTGTGATTCTAACGTAACCAATTCCATCTTCATCAACGCCATAGTACGGAACATCTTTAACGATGATTTGATCACGGGTTAACACATACTCATATTTCCGTCTTGTTGAAGGACGATAAATACCAAGAGTTACCTCCGTACCTTTTTCACCCTTAATCAACGCCGATACTTCTTTTGTGGTGAACCCGATAGTAGATGTGGAATCAACCATGATTATTTTATCTCCGATTGACAATCCTTCAGAATATGCAGGGCTGTCTTCCATAACGCCGGTGATGATAAGTGTGTCTCTTCTGGTATTTATCTGAATTCCAACGCCGCCATACTTTCCTCTTGTCAGCATTTCCAGCCTATCTTTGCGGCTTCCTTCCAGAAAAACTGAATACGGATCCAGAGGTTTAAAAAGTCCCTTTATTCCGGATTTAATTATTTCCAAATCATTAATATCATCTACATAATTATCCTTCAGTATATAAAAAGACTCATCCAGTTCATCCAGTAAATTTTGTATCTCTTCTTCTGAAAGTGGCTCGACACTAGATGTGTCTACATTTGTCTCATGGGTTTTTTGCGAGAACCCAATGTGTAACACTAATACTAATGTTAATAAATAAAAAGCCAGTTTATTGATCATTCATTACTCCATAGCTATTGGCAATTATATGCCATACTGATTTAAATACTTCTTTTGGCGGTTTATCACCATTTATGACCTTATATCTCTCGCCTTCTTTGGCGATCTGATGATATCCACCTTTGACTTTGTTCATAAAATCCCCTCCACCCGACTCCATCCTGTCATTTTCCTCTCGATTTCTCCTGTGCAAAGATAATTCATAATCTATATCCAGAATGAAGGTTAATCCTGGAATGTTACCTCTTGTTGCATAGTTATTGATTGATTTTAAAAAAGGGATATCCAAACCTCTTCCATATCCTTGATAGGCAATGGTGCTATCTATATAGCGATCACAAATTACAAATTTTCCATCTTCAAGGGTCGGTATTATTGCTTCACTGGTTATTTGGGCTCGTGCTGCCATAAATAAAAGGGACTCTGCTTCGCTACAAAGCTGGCTATTTTTATTATCCAGAAGAATTTCCCTGATATTTTCCGAAATAACCGTACTGCCCGGTTCACGGATTGATACATACTGAATATCCAATCGATCAAATTTATCTTTTAAAAATTCAATTTGAGTGGATTTTCCTGATCCATCCACACCCTCAAACGTAATGAGTTTGTTCAAATTTTATAATCCTTTTTTGCTACAATAATCACAAATTCACCTTTTGGTTTGGTCTCCGTAAAATATTCCTTAATTTCCGAAAGCCATCCCATGCGAACCTCTTCGTATATTTTTGTAAGTTCCCGGCAGACTGATATAACTCTATTGCCCATGTAATTTTCTATATCGGCCAGCGTTTTAATTATACGATAAGGTGATTCAAAAATAACAATACTGGATGGTAATTCTGCTAAAAATTCTAACCTCGTTTTACGTCCCTTCTTTCTTGGCAGAAATCCAGTATAGAAAAATTGTTCAGTTGGCAATCCTGATACAGATAATGCCGCCATGACTGATGATGGACCTGGTATTGTATAAATAGGTATCTCGTTGCTCCTGGCAAGATTAATAAGGGTATACCCAGGATCACTTATGCATGGGGTCCCTGCGTCGCTAATCAGGGCGATATCTTTACCATCCATCAAATAACGGCATAAAACTTCAGCTTTTCCAGATTCATTATGCTCATGGTAGGATGTGACTTTTGAATTAATTTCGTAATGCTTCAATAATTTTCCTGAAGTACGTGTATCTTCAGCGGCAATAATATCCACATCTTCAAGAATTGAAATCGCCCTTTGTGAAATATCTTTTAAATTTCCAATAGGGGTTGCGACCACAAACAGTTTACCAGTCACCTATTTTAAACACTCCGTAATAGATTTTTTTACAATTGAGATTGCTTCTGAAAGATCTTCCTTGGTCACATTCAAATGTGGTCTGAAACGAATCGACCGGTCACCACATGGCAGGATAAGCAAATTATTTCGATTCAGTGCCAGCCAGAGATCATCTCTTTCAGTAGATGAAGGAAGATCAAAAGCGGCAAAAAGTCCCAACCCGTGTGCATTTGTCACATAAGCAGGAAACTCAGTTTCCAACGCTTCAAGTTCCTTTTTCAAGTATTCACCTTGATTCCTGGCATTATCGATAAGATTTTCTTCCCCAATAATCTCCAACATAATCTTGAAGCGCCACATATCCGTCAAATTACCACCAAAGGTAGAATTGATTCGGCTGGATTCTTTAAATACATTTTTTTCAACTTCATCAATTCTTGGTCCGGCAAGGCTACCACAGACTTGGGTTTTCTTACCAAATGCCATTATATCTGGATTTACAGAATAATGTTCGTGAGCCCACATCTTTCCAGTAATTCCAATACCGGTTTGTACCTCATCAAATATCAGCAGAATCTCGTTATCATCACAAATTTCTCGCAATTTGATAAAGAACTCATCACGGAAATGATTGTCTCCACCCTCACCCTGGATTGGTTCAATGATGATAGCTGCAATATCATGTGGATTTTCACGAATGGCTCTATTGATCTGATCTTCAGCCTGGTTTTCTACAATTATTGTTTCGTTTATGGATTCCTTAGTTAACGGAAATGATAACTTGGGATTTATAATTCTTGGCCAGTCAAATTTTGGAAAATACATTGTTTTTCTAGGATCGCTGGTATTTGTTAGGGAGAGAGTATAACCACTGCGGCCATGGAATGCCTGGTTAAAATGTATTATCTTTTTTCCTTTTTCTCCATCTATTCCTGCCGCTATATTTTTTCTAACTTTCCAGTCAAAAGCGATCTTCAGGGCATTTTCTACAGCGAGTGAACCGCCTTCAATAAAAAATGCATGTTTTAGGTAATTAGGCATGGTAAGTTCATCAAATGTTTTTACAAATTCTGCATAATGTGTATTGTATACATCTGATAAAGTGGGTTTTAATAATGCCAGCTCACCCAACTCATTTTTGGCAGCTAGAATCCTTGGGTGATTATAGCCTACTGCAGCGGAAGCAAACATTGAAAACATATCTAAAATACGCGTATTTGTTCGTTGATCAACAAGCCATGATCCCTTGCTGGCTTTTAAGTCGTGGATAGGATCGAATCCATCTGCCAGTATATTCTTCCCCAGAACTTCACGGACCTTATCTGCAGATATCCTCATCTTTGCTCCTGAATAATCAATTTATTTTATTAAAACTGCCCTGAAGAATCTAGTTCTTCAGGGCAGTAGAATACATTTTCGAAAAGTATTAAAATTTATAAATCGAATTTTATGCCCTGCGCCAGGGGTAATTCTTTACCCCAATTCAATGTATTTGTCTGTCTTCTCATATAAACTTTCCAGGAATCTGAACCAGATTCACGGCCGCCTCCTGTATCTTTTTCACCACCGAAAGCACCGCCGATTTCCGCACCGGATGTGCCAATATTTATATTGGCAATACCACAGTCACTTCCTAAATGGGATAGAAAAGTTTCTGAGTTTAAGACATTGGTTGTGAACATAGCAGAGGATAATCCCTGAGGGACACCATTATGTAATTGAATTGCATCTTCTACCGTATCGTACTCAATAATGTAGAGAATAGGTGCAAAGGTTTCCTCTTGAACAATTTCAAATTCATTTTTGACTTTGGCAATTGTTGGCTCAACAAAAAACCCTTTTTGATTGAGGGCTTTGCCCCCATAAACAATTTCACCACCTTCTTCTTTAACACGAACGAGAGCCGCATTATAATCATCAACTGCACCCTGATCAATAAGCGGACCCATAAGTGTGTTATCATCTAACGGGTCACCAATACTTACCTGCTTGTAGGCATTCACCAGTTTATTAACCAAATCATCAGCGATATTTTTCTGGACAATTATTCTTCTGGTACTTGTACACCTCTGGCCGGCTGTTCCAACGGCACCAAATGCAATTGCCGGAACTACTAAATTCATATCAGCGGTTTCATCCACAATGATGGCATTATTCCCACCTAATTCAAGGATAGTTTTTCCTAATCTCGCCCCGACATTTTTACCAATTCTTTTTCCCATTTTTGTTGAACCTGTTGCCGATATCAATGGCACTCGAGTATCATTAACCAACCGCTCCCCAATTAATGAGCCGCGTCCAATAATAAGATTAAATATCCCGGGGTATCCATTTTCTTCAAGGATATTATTACATAGATTTTGAACAGCAATAGCACATAATGGAACTTTTGATGATGGTTTCCAAACGGTAATATCCCCGCAAACAGCAGCAAGGAAAGCATTCCATGCCCAAACTGCAACCGGGAAGTTAAATGCTGAGATAACACCAACAATTCCTAACGGATGATATTGTTCATACATTCGATGCAGTGGTCTTTCTGAATGCATAGTTAAACCATATAATTGTCTTGACAATCCAACTGCAAAGTCAGCAATATCGATCATTTCCTGAACCTCGCCATCGCCTTCAGCTTTAATTTTACCCATTTCCAATGCAACCAGACTGCCTAGATCATCCTTCTGACGACGGAGTTCATCCGCCATTTTCCTAACCAGTTCACCCCGCACCGGTGCCGGTACCATTCTCCATGTGAGGAAAGTTTTCTGTGAATCAGAAATCACCTGTTCATAATCATTTTCAGAACATTGGTATACCTTGGCTATTTCTTCTCCAGTAGCAGGATTTATGGATGTTAGTTTCCCGGCATCCTCAGTGGTCCCCCACCATTTTCCCGCGACGCAGGATCCGTAGTTGTTTTCTTTTATTCCTAATCTTTGCAATAGTGTTGACATTAATTCTCCAATATTTATTTTTGTTCCCAACAGCGGGTTAGATGGGTATCAGATTTATCTGACGGTTCCAAATCCGGTTTATGGGATTTACATTTTTCGACCATGATATCACAACGCGGATGAAAATGACATCCTGAAGGAAAATCAGTGGCACTTGGGACCATTCCCTTAATATTATACAAACCTTCATCCTGTAACCCCAGCTTTGATAAGTTTGGTATGGACTTTAGCAATCCCCTTGTATAAGGATGGGTTGGATGTTTAAATATTTCATGGATCTCTCCCTGTTCAACGATTTCGCCGGCATACATTACAATTACCCGATGGGCAATTTCAGCAATCACACCCAGATCGTGAGTAATCATGATAACAGAGAGATTCATTTCCTTTTGCAGTTTCTGGAGCAATTCTAAAATTTGAGCCTGGATTGTCACATCCAATGCAGTTGTTGGCTCATCTGCTATTAGTACAGAGGGATTACATGATAAGGCCATGGCAATCATTACCCGTTGTCTCATACCACCTGAGAGTTGATGGGGGTATTCGTCTACCCTGAGATGGGGATCTGGTATACCAACAAGTTCAAGCATATCGATTGCTTTTTGCTTTGCATCGGATTTTGACAAACCTTGGTGGAGTATCACAGCTTCAACAATTTGATTCCCGCAGGTAAAAACAGGATTCAAGGATGTCATTGGCTCCTGAAATATCATTGAAATAATATTTCCACGGATTTCCCGCATGCGTGCATCAGGGAGTTTTAAAATATCCTCTCCATGGAATAATATTTCACCACCGGCAAATAATCCTGGAGGAGTTTGGATCAATCTCATTATTGACAATGCAGTAACCGATTTACCGCAACCAGATTCTCCAACAATGCCAAGGGTCTCACCTGGATAAACATTGAATGATACATCATTCACCGCTTTTGCAGTGCCATCATCAGTTTTGAAATAGGTTTTTAAATTTTTTACTTCTATTATTGGATCTGTCAAGAATCCTCTCTCTCAATTAAATTTTTAAAATCTAACCATACAACAATAAATAGCAGATAGTTATTATGGTTTTACATTGTGAATGGAGTCCAAATACTGTTTCACATTATCCATAATATATCTTGTTTAAATGAAATCCATCCTGCCACGATGAACAGGATGGAAATCATAATTTACCAAATTAATTATTCATTTTCTGGTCAGTTAGTCACCTCTTCACCAGATTCACTTTTTTTCTGAAATGCCCAAGCGCTCAGTACAATAATCATTATTGCCAAGAGCCAAAATGTGGCATAATTATGGGAACTACTGCTAAACTCAATCAGATCATTAAATCTACCGATTAACAGAGAAATACGACCCATAACCGCAAATCCAAATGATGCACCAAAAGAAATCATCAGAAAGTAAATCCCAACTTTGCTTAGTTTTCCAAGGACACCAGTCTGTTCTCTTGAAAAGAAAAAGTATAATAGACCAGTCAAGGTTCCAATGATGATAATTACTCCGTTAAGAATACCAACCCAGCTGCCGGAAAAATCAACTACGGTGGCTTTAATCTGATTCATGATGTCAGAATTAAGAAATCCATAAAAACGTAACCCTGCTGCCATTCCCACAATGTAAGCCAAAGCCCATCTTGCCAGCCAGCCAACACTCGGTACAAGCCTTAACAGCATAAATATGCCGAGAATTAATGGAATGATATAAATAAAGCGTATCTCAGGATGACCAACAATTCCTCCTCTAGGAAAAATTCCGGTCAAGAAGATTCCAAAAATATTATATATACCATACCATAGTTTTATAAAAATACTATCAGCATTAACCGTTTCCAGACTTGGCCATAATCTGCCAAACAAATTGGGCTGCACCTGCGTCCAGAAAAATGTGACGGTCCAGTATCCTGCTGAAACTCCAACAAAAATATATTCTGCTGCTTTATAAAAAGGATTATCATCATACAGGTAACTAAAAATTGCAAGAGTCAGAAAAACTGCAAACCATGTTCCAAAAATTTCAATAGTAAACATTATTTCTCTCCTAAACTTTTCTTATCACTTCGTCTTTTTAAGAAGTAGGTGATATTACCAAATATTATAAATGCCACAATTACCAAATGGGCAAAAGACTGGGCAGCCATCATACCAGTAGCTTCACCAGGAATATTTACTAATTTTTCAAATTCGGCAGCGCCTGGCATTCCAGCAAGAATTCCTTTCACCTGACCTGCCTCCACATATGGTAGAACCTCTGTAACTTGGATTGATGTGCAGCCGGTGGACATGGGAATGTCGTGTGGGTCACATGCATACTGCACCCATTCCTTTGTTCCCGGATATCCTGCAGATAGACTAAATACAAAATCGAAATCAGCAACATTATTAATACCATCCATCATTGGGATATTATCAATGTGATTTCCCCGTGTATCAGAAGTATACATCGTGCGTATATCCGCAGCAACACCCTTTACGACTGCTTCATTGCCAGGCTTGAAACCAAGATTTACATAGTCTACACCATATTCAAGTGAATATTCTTCTTCGGTTTGATCAAGGGCTTCAACTGACATAAATATCCCATCTGGCCATAACGCAGTAGCATAGACTTTATGTCCGTCAGAAAATAATTTTCTGAGCACTCCCATAGACATTGGATGAATCTCAGGTTTGGTAGAAGGTCCATATTCGAATGATACCAATACTTTTGAATTGGGGGTCAGGGCATCCAATGCATCAAAAACATCTTGAGACTGATTTGTTGCACGAATAGGTATGTTAATTGGTCTAATAAGTGGAATCAAAACTGACAAGCCTACTAAAATGAATATATACCGGCGATCAATTGATCCTAATTTGATGATAATATTTAAAAACTGCTTCATTATTGTTCTCCCAAAAATGATCTTTCAATCCCGATGATAATTCTGAAAGATGTTCCAACAATTCCCAAACCGATACCAATCATAATCGCCCGAGCTCCTGCAGTAGTTGGAACCTGGAATATCCATTCCTGCATAACCGGAAGATGGAAAAATCCAGGTATGGCTGGATCCCAGCCGTTGGTAAATCCAATGGCCAAAAAGATCAGTGAGCCGATGGCGACAATTGCCAGTGTAATTTTTCGATTCTTTATAAATGGAGCAAGGAGAGCACCTATTCCCATAACGAAAAAGGTTCCTATAAGCCATGCTGGTATATATTCTCCAATTGGAACTCTACCCAACATAAGAATGATGCCGGCAACAAGAAGCAATGTTGCCTCGAAGTTTCGAATCCTAAAGGCTCGATACGATGCAGATGCTACAAAAAATGCCAGCAATGCAAACATAGTGGCGGAAAGAGGTGTAAAAATATATACAAACATCCAATTAAATAAGGAACCTGTGTCTCCCCTGGTTGCAGAGAGATGGGCTCCCCATTCTATCGGTTCAATTTGTGTCTCTCCATAAGCCTCTAATTTCTGACTGAAATCTTCGGCACCTCCCTGTGTTTTGTATATTTTTTGAAGCTCATAGTCTGATGATGGATCTGAAATACTACTGAGAATTGTTGATGTCGATTCCCCTGTTTCTCCGGCAATCATCTCGGCCGCCTGTTCGACTTTTTCAGCATTTATACCAGTAACAGAGATTGTGTTTGCTCCCCTGTAAAAAAACCCAACAGTTATGGCAAAGAAGAAACCGACTACAGCGAGTATACTGTAAGGCCAGTTTTTTTGCTTTTTGTAAATTTTCAATAGTTGGAGTTTGAGCAGATTTAATCCGCCAAGAAAAATTGCAAAGGATGCGATAATATCATACCACTGGGTAGAATCATTATCGACAAAATTTTGAATCTCTTCATTTGCAACAAAATGACCGAACAAAGTGATAAGTCCGACAACTATCACAATCAATAATGGTATTTGTCTTTTCATTAACATATTATAATCCTATCTTGATGTGATAAATTGAGTGATATCAAAATCGATCCAACCTGCCTGATTGAATCCATTCAGGGCAAAAACCAAAATCATCAGAACCATACCAATTAATTTTACAATATCCTGTCCTTTAATACTGCCAAGAAGTTCTGGTTTTTTGGAAAGATATGCACTTGCGGTAAAAAATTCTTCGCCAATAAGGGTATAATCGCAAGCGGTGACAAAAAATGGTATTTGAGCAGGTGATCCGGTACCAGCAATCTGTATTGCGCCAATTGAATTACCAGTTTCGGCAAGAATTAGAGATTCGGCATAGAATTTCCCCTGATAGAAACATGCTGCTGGTTTTTCCCTTATCATAATTCCATTGACACCAGCGGCATAAGCAAATTGATCATCTGTAAGATAGTGAACCATATCATCGTAATATTGATCAGGTCGGCCAGCCTTTAGATATGATTCTTTACAGGTTTCTCTTCCTGCTTCCATCACAATCGATCTTGCTACCGGTACATTTAATCCTGCTTCATATTTTGCTGTCATGCTTGCCACATATCCAAGTATAACCAAACCACAAACGGTTTCGACTTGATCCATGTCCTGAATTCCAGGGACAAACAATACTGATTTACCCATCTCAGTTGCCCTACCAACAGCCTCTTCCAATGCTACCAGACCGGCAATGGGTCTGAGATAAATCTCTTCACCTCGTTTGGCCCGATTGGTATAATACAGTATTGTGAGGGATACAACGATAACGGCAACAAACATTGGTTCATTCCCCTCCCGAAATAAGGATCCAACCCCTAATAAATAAAGGATGATAACGACCAGTCCGATCCCTATCATAATCAAGGCATTTTTATTCATGATTATTATATTCTCCCCGTTTGTTTATGTTCGGCTTCTAGTCGTTCAATCTCTGTCATGATGAACTCAATATTTTTCCGGTCTTCAAGTAGTTCAGTTATCCGGTAATAAGGTTCAGAACGAATAAAAGCAGTAATAATAGGTCCAAAAAATACTAGCATTTGACTGCCCATAAATGATACATATTTTACAGTTTCAAGAAATAATATGGCTGGGACAGACATCCCACGATCGACAATTTTTTTGCTGAATTTTGTTAAAATCTCTTTGTCATCAATTTTTTTTAAACTTGATTCGGCCACAAACTCTCTAAGTTTTATTAATATTTCGGAAATCTAAAAAAGCAATATACAATTTATATCATACTTAGTCTGTGAGAATCATTTCCAGGTTTGCTCTTGGTATAGTTTTCACTACACCATCAGAAAACTCAATTTCTGCAACACGGACCAATGTCTCAGATTCCATTTTTACCAGGGGCGCTGGTAGGCCACTGACTGTTCCAACCTGACCAAAATATGGTGCCCTGATAACGCGCACGAGAGATCCGACATCTGTGGAAACACCCGTTTCATCAAACTCTATAGCATCTCCACTGGAATTTGGCAGTGGTATTACTACCTCAGGCCGGATAACACCTGCCCTAATTTGAGTTGAGCCATTTATGGCGGCAAAATCGCCATCATGTTCTTTAAGTAGATTAAACGTTCGGTTTGCCATGGCAATTTTTCCAAATCCTTCAGTGATAACCAAGGTAGTATGGATCTCTTCAGAACCCGTAATTGCAACACCGAGATTATAACCAAGAAGTTTTGTGATATCCGTATAATTAAATCCACCAACAACCACGGCAGACACTTTCATTTCAATTGCTTTTTTAAATGCAGTAAGAGAAATAAATGAACCACCGACAATAATTTTGTCTTTGTGGGATTCATTTATCAAATCTGCTGTTAATTCCTCATCAGAGTTTTCGGATATAATACAAATCTCACCGCGATTTTCACCACTGATTCCCAAGATTCCCTGAATAATCGCTGCATCGGTTTCAACCACCAATCCTTCTTCAGGGATTACCTCCACCACCTTCCCAGATGTATAGGCATCCACTTCGATAGGCACTGGCGGTTCATTCAGAATAATCTGTCCAGTCACACCTGAGACATTTCCCAGAGTACCGTCGATGATGGATGTTACCTTGCTTTTAAAAAATCCAAAAATTCCTTTGCTTTCAGCAATCATCTGTCCCTTTTTGACGGGCTCATCAATTTTCACAATCATGCATTCTGGTACGTTTTCAGGCTCAACATTCAGCTGTATAGCGGCGTTAATCATATGAACGTTGCCTGGGATATGGGTGGATGCTACTACATCATGAGGTTGGACATCATCGCCAACGGAAAGATGAACTTCACCCTTCATTGGTAATTGTCTTGTTTTTCTTACTGCTGAATGATGGAGGACTTTTAATCCAGGCGTATAGGTTCTGGACATATTAATTCCCTCCTTCTTCAGGATATTCATTTGTCAACTTAGACCAATCTAATAATTTCGAAATTCTTTCTCCTGAATCTTTTGGTAAGTTGAACGGTTGTCTTCCACGACCATCAAGCATAATTCCAACGACGCCACCAAATACAGTTGTATCCAAAGGTTCATTTTTCCCAGCTCCAATATCTATATTTTTTCCAGGGATAAAACTTGCTTTGTGAGGTTTATATTCAGCGGGGAATAATTTTAGTTCACCTGGCATCAAATCACCTTTTAATATCGAGCCATCATCCATCTCTATTTCATATGTTAGAATTGATTTCCCAGCTTTTTGCTGACCTACCGGTGCGATACAGGAACCTAGATGAATCAGGCAATCTTTTTCAAATACTTCCAGTGATGCTTTTGCATGAACAGTTGATAAAACACCTAATTGAGGCATCATGAAAATTGAATCAACTGCCAACTTTGTAATTCCTTCAGGCAGAAAGGCATCCACCATCATTCTTGCAGCCTGATGTCTTCTTGGAGCATGGGATAATACGCCACCGGATCCAACAATCAGGTCAAGCTCAAGCAAATTTACCAGTGTATCTCCTGATGAAGATTGATCAAAGGCATCGGAGATGGTTCTGGCCTTTTGAATACCCTTCAGACCGACAGCAAATTCTTTATGCTGTTTAAAGGACAATCTCAGCGCTTCACGAGCAATTGCCTGTTCCATTTTTAAATCATCCATTGACTGTGGAATGGTAGTAGGACGAATCATTTTATTGGCGATCCTATTGGTCAAATCTTCTTCATCAGTTTCAAATGGAACCCAGCGAATCACATTATTTACACCCGCCTCAGCAAGTACATTACAAATGGAATAACTCATCCCAAGATTGGCACTGACAGTTCGGTTAAATTGTTTTTGGAAGACTGAGAACATATCGGTGGTCGCCCCGCCAATATCCACTCCCACTATGGTGATATCTTCAATTTCAGCAATTTTTTGTATAATTTCTCCAACAGCCCCCGGAGTCGGCATTATAGGCGCATCTGTCCAACTCATCAATTTTTTATACCCAGGTGCCTGGGCCATAACATGTTCCATAAACAAATCATGAATTTTATCACGGCTTGGCTGCAAATTTTCTGTTTCAAGTGAAGGGCGAATATTATCAACCATCGTCAGATCAGTTTTATTTTCTAATCTCTCGGCAATGGCCTTTCTTGCTTTTATATTCCCGGCATAAATAACCGGAAGCAGATAACCCATCCCAAGTCTTGGACGAGGATTGGCTGCTTCAAGGATTTCTGAAAGTTCAACAACATGTGAAACGGTTCCTCCATCGACACCACCTGAGAGAAGAATCATATCTGGTCTCAATTGCCGTATTCTCCTGACTTTTTCATGATATAAACGATCATCATTTGAAGCGAGGACATCCATTACAATTGCACCCGCGCCAAGTGCGGCACGCTGAGCGCTTTCTCCAGTCATACTTTTTACTACACCGCCAACCATCATCTGTAAACCGCCACCAGCCGAACTGGTAGAAATATATATATCGACGCCGATCTTACCATTTACAGGTGAAATTATTTTTTCACCATCAAGAATTGTCCTGCCGGATAATTCTTCAAGTTCGGTTATTGAATTGAGAACACCCTTGGTAACATCCTCAAAAGGTGCTTCAACAGTAGTCGGTGCTTCACCGCGATTGGTTAATCTAAATACGCCGTCAATTTGCTGAATTAATATAGCTTTTGTCGTTGTGGATCCACAATCAGTCGCAAGAATAACGCTAACTTTGCTTGGATCAATAGCCTTTGTCATTAAATTTTATCCTAATTAATAGTCCGAAATTTACTTCCCAATGGAGAGTATTTAAAAGGAAGTAATCAGAATCATTTTTTTGCAAATTGCAAGGGTCAAATAAAAATATACTCTTTAAAATATGCTCGATTTTACTGAAATAGCGATGCGAGTATCGTTAATATATTATCCTGTCTAACATTTTATTTCAATCTCGGATCTAATGCATCACGGAGTCCTTCGCCGACAAGGTTGTATGTTGTAACAGAAATAAATATTGCAAATCCAGGAAACAGCGCTAGCCACCAGGCATATGTGGCACCACGGGCTACCGATAGAATTGACCCCCAGCTAACTGTGGTTGCTGACACGCCAAAACCTAGAAAACTCAAACTGGATTCAATCAGTATTGCCGAGGCAATCCCAAATGCAGCACTCACCATTACCGGAGCAATAGCGTTGGGCAGCACATGTTTGAATATGGTTCTAATATTTGAATATCCCAGGGCAACTGCGGCGGTGACATAATCCTGATTCCTCGTTTTTAGAAATTCAGCTCGGGTAAATCTGGCAATCGCTGTCCACCCTGTCATCCCAATTACAACCATGATCATCCAGATTCCACCATGAGGGTAGAATGCGACAACCGTAATAATTAAGAAAAATGTCGGGATAGTAATCATCACCTCAATCATCCGCTGGATAATAATATCGGTAATGCCACCCATAAACCCTGCCAGAGAACCAAGAATCACACCAATTGTTATGGCAATACTCATAGAAACAAATCCAACGAGGAGGGCAATCCTTGTTCCATGGATCATACCGCTTAGTACATCCCTTCCTAATTGGTCTGTACCAAGGAGATGACCATTTTTCCCAGGACCTGTAAATCGTGAGTAAAAGTCAAGATTTGTGGGTAAATAAGGTATGGGTGGAAATATTACCATCTCATATTCCAAATCTTTCCATTCAATATTCAAAAAATCCTTTTGCCATTTTGTAATTCCCATCTCAACAAAATATTCTTTTACAACAGGAGAATAGTAGTGGTCTTTATATTTACATAAAAGTGGTTTGTCATTAGCTATAAAATCAGCAAAAATGGCAATTGTAAATAGAAAGATCACCATAAAAAATCCTGCCATGGCGAGCTTATTCTTTTTATATTGAAGTTTGACTATTTGAAAATAACTACGGCTTTTATTAGGAGTCATTATTTCACCCCCTTATCAAAGGTTATTCTGGGATCAACCATAGAATAGACAATATCCGATATGAGAATACCTGTGAGAGTAAGTACAGCACTTATGGTAAAAACAGCCATCACAATTGGATAATCTCTTCCAGTGATAGCTTCAAATCCCAGTGACCCCATACCTGGTATCGAAAATATCGTCTCAATAATTACACTTCCACCAATAAGATATGGTAATAATCCAGCGAGAATGGTGATGATGGGGATTAAAGAATTTCTCAATGCGTGTTTAAAAATAACGGTATTATTGCTCAATCCTTTTGCCATTGCAGTTCGGATATAGTCTTGACGAATTATTTCAAGCATACCTGTCCTCATCTGTCTTGACAAATAAGCAAAACTACCATAAGTCATAACAAATACTGGTAGGGCCAGATGCCATAATAAATCTTTAAACTGCTCAAATGAAGTCATTGAATTATAGGTGTTGGAATGAAGCCCAGCGTACGGGAATATATCAAAAAAATCACCACCTCCAAGAAAAATAATGAGCATTATACCAATCCAGAATGATGGTAGGGAGTAAAGCATAAATACAATAAAAGTAGATATCCTTTCAAAGATTGTATTCGACTTAACGGCTGAATAAATTCCAAGTGGAATGGCAATCAAGTAAGCAAAAAATATGGATATGGTACTTAACATAAGTGTGACTGGCACTCGTTCTTTCAATTTATCAATAACCGGTTGATTATCTCTGAATGAATTTCCAAAATCCAATTTGAGGATATTAGACGTCCATATATGATACTGGCTCTTTGTCCCATTCCAACGAAATGTCAGTCGACTGAAAGAGGAACTGGGATTTTCAGGATCCTGATCTTCAAAAAAAGTAAAATAAAATATGGGTTTATCTAGATTCCATTGTTTGCGGATGAGCTTTATGATTTGCTCGTTCAGATCTTTTCCTGAATTCGCACTCATTTCACCACTTTGACCAACACCTGCTTTTAGTTCTGCTGGATCTCCAGGAGCCATTCTGGAGATAAAAAACGAAATGATTGTTATAAAAAACAATGTTGGGATCATCAAAAGTAACCGTTTGACAATATAATTTCTCATAATTGGATATATTTAAATCAGTTAAATCAGTTTTTGCTATCAGAATAAATATGAAGCTGTTTTGGAACCCACCATTCTTCAGGATCAAATCCCGGTCTGAATGGGAAAACATCGACACCTTTAATCCGTTTATGACTAAGGAAATTTGAAGTGGGCACATACAGGAATGTATAGGGTTGTTCTTCATGTAGTATTTCCTGGAATTCCCGAATATATTCAATTCTTTTTGCCTGATCAAATTCTTTACGATTTAATTCTATAAGTTCATCGGCACGATCATTTTTAAAACCAACATAATTTGATCCACGGCCAACAGCCTGTGAAGAATGAAAAATCTGGTAAGGGTCCGTATCTGTGATTGGCATTACCCAGCCAAGAATGATAGAATCAAAGGCACGATCTCTCACATTGTTCAAAAATACGGCCCATTCCATGGTCTGAACATCTGCATCGATACCTACTTTTCTTAAATTCTCCGCCATAATGAGACCAATTTGTTTTCTGGTATTATTTCCATTATTGGTCGTAATGGTAAATTTAAATGGCCTTCGAACCCCGTCAATTTCTTTATCCAGAATTCCATCTCCATCTGTGTCTTCCCAACCTTCAGCTTTTAGCATTTCCTTTGCTTTACCAGGGTCATATGGATATGGCACTATATCATCGTTGAATTCCGGTCGCTTAAAATAAACACTGCTTTTGGCAACTTGAGCTTCACCATAATACAATACTTCAATTATTTTTTCCCTATCAGCCAGATATGTCAAAGCTCTTCTTACCATTTTATTCCTAAAGATTGGATTTTCAGTATTCCAACCTAGATAGGCATATGATGGAATGTAAAAAAGTTCTTTATTGAAATTATCGACGAATTTTTTAGATTTGGTCTGATTTTGATAAAGTTCTTGTGGTAAGTTCCTGATAGCATCAATATCACCGGATTTTAGACCAATCAATGCGGCATCAAAATCTTTTACGGTTTTATGAATCATTTTACTGGCATAACCATCCCCTGCTCGTCCCGCTTTATAACCCCAATAATTAGGGTCTCTTTCCAAAATAAGACGATCATCAGTAACCCACTCAATAAGTTTATATGGGCCAGATCCTACAGGTGTTCGGCCTAAATCTTTACTATTGAAATATTCAGCAAACATGTAAGCAGGCGTTGTGGAAAAATCAAAATCTTCATTTTCCACTGTTTCCTGTAATAATGATTCTATTTGCTCAAAGGTATAATTATCCAAATATCCTTCAGGATCATAAACATGTTTTGGATATACCTGCATCCCGCCAATAAATAGTTCATGTTTGAAATATGGCTCTGAACAGGTATAGCGGACTTCATACAAATCACCATTAACTTTCTCAACTTTTAGAACATTTTTATAATAATTTCTCAACGGGGCATCATCTGTGAAAGGATTTCGAAGTGCTTTGAGGCTAAATATTAAATCTTCGGCAGTAAATGGTTTACCATCTGAAAAATACACATCTTTTCTTAATTTAAATGTATAATGTAAATGGTCATCAGAAATCGTTGGCATTGATGCTGCAAGAAATGGAACCTGCTCCAATGTATGGTTATTCTGTTCCAACAATGATTGGAAAATCTTTTGTTCAATATAAGTAGCATCAGCACCTGAAGATACATATGGATGAATTTTATCGGCATCGCTTAGCTCATGCAGAACAATCCAATCGCCTATATTTTCTTCTGCAGTTAAGCCGGTCATGTCAACATTCCATTTTTCAGAAGCATTTTCTGAGCTATCATCTCCGCCTTTACCGCCACATGATATGGCAAAAAGTCCTATTAATCCTGCGTATAGTAAAATCCTCATTAAATTCCTCTCATCTCTAATTGTATTTGGTGAATTGTTTTTAATTAATAAAATATTTTGAGTAGATCACCAATAATGGTGTTGTGTAGGCTAGAGAATCAAAACGATCCAGAATTCCGCCATGACCCTTCAAGAGTGAACTGGAATCCTTTACTCCAGCCTCTCTTTTCAAAAGTGATTCGCCAAAATCACCTAATTGACCAAAGATGCCAAAAATCAACGACATGACGATCACATCCTGCATATCTATCCAGCCAAGAAAAAAGCCGTCTGCAGTGGGATATCCAATAAACGAAAAATTTGTAAAATAAAGCAATGACATTACCGCGAATGAAGCTATCAGACCAGCAATTGTACCAACTACGGTTTTATTTGGGCTGACAGCAGGCAGAATTTTCTTTTTACCGAATTTTTTTCCAAAAATGAATGCAGCCGTATCACAAATCCAAACAGAAATCATCATCGCGAATGTGAGTTCAAAACCAATATTGTATCCACCTGCTTCATAGTTCCGTAACAATATCATGCTACCTAGCATTAAACCAATCCAAATAAATGCAACCATGATTATAGAAATATTTGCAAACGGCATTTTGGAAGATCTAAATATTTCAATAATGGTAATGCTAATGAGAAAGATAATAGTGAAATCCAAATAATAATTAAGACGATAGTAGTATAAAACTGCCAGAACAAGAAATGCTGCCGTCAAAATATAATAAAATGGATTGATATGAGGATTATGAATAAAATTTGGAATTTCACGGATAGCAAGAAGCATTACAATAGTTATAAAACAGGCGAACAGTGGTCCACCAAGAAATAAAACTGCGATAATGGAGGGTACGCCAATTACATTGATGAGTACCCTTGAGTTGCTGCTATTTGACATGAATTATCATTTATATAGAATTCGAAATTTATTATGGAATAAACCTGATAACAAGCATCATTGACACCTTTGAATAATCAATTTGGAGAATTGAAAAGGAGTGAATAGTTATTTAATCTATTTCAAGGATCAGGTTAACTAACGAAACAATGTCGAGAATATCAATACCCCCATCCTCATTCAAATCCCCTGAATATATTTCATCAAGGGTGGGGTCATAATTATTGATAATAATACTCACCATGATAACAATATCCTGCACATTAATATCACCATCATTGTTAATATCACCGGGGTTTGAAAAAAGTAATGGCACCGTATATGCAGAGCATCCATAAGTCCCGGCAACTAAAAAGCGTGCCTCATTGTGTATTTTCAAATCAATGACTGGAACTGCCGGCATCCCATTTGACATGGACTCCCAGTTTCCGCCAAAATCATGACTGACATATATCCCGGCATCTGTACCAACAAAAAGTCTACCGGATATCTCAGGATCAGAAATGATTACATTAACGGGAATATCCGGTAATTCATCACCGATACTTGTCCAATTCTCACCTGTGTCATCGGAGGTAAAGACATGAGAGTCTGAATCATCCCATCTAAATCCGGATACGGTAACATAAATTCGATTCTCATCAAATGGATCGAATGCTACCCTGGTAATCCAGCGGTCCGGCAATTGATCTGAAATATTTGTCCAAAAATTCCCACCAGTAGTGGAGATTTGCACCTGGCCATCATCTGTACCAGCAAGAATATACCCAGAATTAATAGTGGAAACGGCAATGGTCGTCACAGTGTGATAACCAGATCCATTTCCTCCTTGAGTGATATCACCACTCACAGCCTGCCAACTGCTACCGCCATTGGTGGTTTTCCAAATCCGATAGGTACCTGTATAAAGAATGTTTGTGTTCGATGGTGCCATGACAACTGGCATGCTCCAGTTTTTACGGTCATCACTAAAATCATTAGAAATATTAAAAAAATTATTTCCACCATTTGTAGATTTGTGAAGATTGCCCCATTGTGATTCAGCATATATAACGTCAGCATTTTCAGGATCAACAATACAGTAAAATCCATCACCACCCAAAATACGTTCCCAATCATCAACATCACCGTTAAGAGTCCTGATTGTATTATTATCCTGGGTTCCGCCATAAAGACGGTAAGGATTTTGAGCATCAATTTCTATAGCATAAAATTGGGTCATGGGAATGTTATTGATATGATCCCAATCACTGCCATAATTATTGCTAATATAAAGACCGCCATCATTGCCCACAACAACTCTGCCGGTATTAGGATCAATCACAATCGCATGGTGATCTACGTGAATTTCATCAGTATTCCAGTAACCAGCTATCTGCTGCCATGATGCACCTCCATTAGTAGAGCGGACTAAATCTACTCCCAGGGCAAACACCATATTTTCATCTGAAGGATCGACATGTATTTGACCAAAGTACCAACCAAAACTGGCGTTCATATCATATAGATTGGAGTCATTAGTCTGCTGCCATAATGTTCCGCCATTGGTGGTTTTGAATATTCCCAGATATGAATAGCTGTCTCCCGGTTCCATCTGTTTATCATAAAAAGCATAGAGTACATCTGGGTTAGAATGTGAAATTGTCAGACCGATTCTGCCGACAAATTCATGGGTTGGTAAACCATTAGTCAATTCGAACCAAGTATCACCACCATCTTCAGTTTTATATACTCCGGAACTCTCTCCGCCCGAACGACGATAATCCAGACCACGCATTCGCTCCCACATGCTGGCGTAAAGGATTTCCGGATTTTCAGGGTGCTGTACTAGGTCAACCGCAGATGTTGAATCAGTGAGGAAAAGAATCTGATCCCATGATTCTCCACCATCATCACTTCGATATACACCTCGATTTGTATCAGGTGTAAATAAACTCCCTAAAGCAGCTGCGTATACCCTCTGAGGATTGGTATAGTCAACTATGATTCTTCCGAAATATCCCGTTTCAACCAATCCGGAATTTGTCCACGAATTTCCACCATCTTCGGATTTGTAAATGCCGTTACCAAGAAAACTAAAGCTGGATGAATTTGCCTCACCTGTTCCGGCAAATAAAATACTTTCATTAGAAGGATCTATAGCCATATCCCCTATCGATATCACCGGTGATTCAAAAAACTGATGCTGCCAGGTTTCACCATCGTCAGTAGTTTTATAGATTCCACCTGAAGCGGTGGCAATATATATCGTCTCAGGAAAATCTGGATGAATTTCAATATCGGTAATTCTTCCACCGATATTATATGGGCCTTTTTGTTCCCAGACTGGTGTTCTCTCATTGCGATTTTGCCGGGATTCTTGTACCTGAATCATTGAGTTTTGATATGCAACTTCATCAATCCTGTTGTATGGATACATGCGCTGATACCCCATCCACTCGTTTGGCAGAGCGGCTGGTTCTTTAAGGATTGACGGTCCAAACTCACGATCAACAAATGCCGGTTTTAAGTTTGGTTTTAGTTTTCCGGTAGGTTTTACGGATTTGTTAAAAATAAGATAACTACCCGTAATAATAAAAACTAGTAAAACAGTTAACAAAGTATATAAATAAGTCGTTCTTTTTGATGATTCCATAATGAGAAAAGTAGCTATTCAATATCGATCATTACAGGTAACAAGATGTAATGAATTGTGCAGGAAAATTAGTGTCTGAATTAATTTAAACCCTTAAAACGGTTTAGTTCTTTTTGCTTTCCTTCACTCACAGATAAATCTGTGGGTTGCTTAAAATCTCTGATATACAAAACTATCTGGTCTGGTGTCATCCGCAACTAGTAACAGGATTATGTAATAATCTTCGGTAATCCACATTTTCAATCGTCGATTTTTCGCTTCAACCTTTCCATACGGTATATGATCTCATCATATTGCTTAATAAATTGATCGGATGTATTATCAAGGAAATTGAGTGCTTTTTTTGACCATTTCATGGCAGAGATATAATTTTTTTGGCGATGTTCTTCAAATTTTGCCAGTTCAATACAGGCAATTATATCCCCTGAAATGGCAGCAGTCTGCCATAGCACTTTGGCCTCCGGATACTGACCCAATTGTTTGTGTAAAAATGATAAATTCATAATTGCAGTTTGATTATTTGGGTTTACAGACAAGATATGATGATAGATATTCATCGATTGTGGGATATCCCCGCAATCTTCAAATAGTTTCGCCTGTGCAATCCTATCGATAGGACCATCGTATTTATCATCAGTGATATAGAAGTTACCCAGCAGATTTGAAATTATATACAGAAGTTCAAACATACTTCTAATGTCGATTCGATTATGATAGAAAATATTTGGCATACTTAAAGTGTCACCAAATCGTAGATATTCAAAATATTTCTGTGGTATTCGACTCCCGGGGATATCCGTCATCTCTTCTCTGAATTCCTTTAAAACGGATTTTTCAATCTGTTGGAGTGAACAATCTGGCAGTATATTCTTCCACATTCTTCTGGATAAATGCAGCAAATCAATCTGCTCTACATTCTCAAATGGTGATTGAATTGATTGGATAATAAATCGGCGTTTTAACAGATTCATATCATAACTTTTCCCGTTAAAAGTGACAACCGTTGTAAAGGGTTGACAAAATTCGGTAAGTAAAGTCAACATTTCTGATTCGTAAATAGGATCCAACAAAAAATATTGTTCAATGACCAATGTCCCCTCACAATAATAACCCAAACCAATCATAAATGCAAATGTACCAGCACCGCCGGTGAGACCTGTTGTTTCTGTATCCAGAAATAGAGTGGATTTCAAATCATATTCTGATATCTGGGCCCAGGTCTCGATTATCTTATGGATATTGGTAATATTAATATCGTTGCGAATATTGAGCTCATTTACATTATAATTTGTGCGGCTGATGTAGACTTTATTTTTTAATCCCTTTGCATACTCCCCCGATACACATTTGTCAATTTTGGGAAATGTATTATTATCAGGTTTATCCTCTTTAGATATACTATCCGGGAGAACATGATGGAAAATATTATCCAGTCTTGACATTTTAGTGCTACCTAGAACTCTTCATTTCATGTAGAATACCCAATACAAGTTGTTTCGCCCCTTCCCCATTTTCAGCAGCAGGACCTGTGCATGCTGGACAACCATCAAGACACGAACAGGAAGCGATGATGTCCACAGATTTGATAAATAGGGTTGGAATTAGTTCATATAATTTTTCACTTAGACCAATGCCACCTGGTACACTGTCATAAAAAATTACTGTTGGCAACATATTGCCAATATTCAATTTGGGATCAAAATATACACGGATATCTGTTCGATCACACATAAGATATAATGGAGCGATATTTCCAAGGATATAACTTAATCCGGATAATCCACTTTGAATTTTCACCTGGCGTTCTGCTTTATGATGGCATGAAGGACAAAGGGTGACAAGATTAGATAATTCATTAGCCTTATTGATATCATTGAATGCTTTAAAGGGAATTTTGTGATGAACATCATGGGCTCGTCTATCTTCTTTAACCTGACAATTTGTGCATTGGAATCCATCTCTCGATCGTACCTGAGATCGAATGTCTTTCCAATCTCTACCATAGTTATTTGAATGATTATTCCACAGATCCTTTTTCTCAAGATTTTGTATCAAGGTCTCAGGCAGGCTGATCCATGCCCCATGTGTTATAATTGTTGTTTTTGGTAGTTCCACATCGCCAAACCCAATTATATCATTTTTATTCCATCTCAATTTCTTGAAACTAACAGTTTGGTTCGCAACTTTTATCTCACCAAAGTTCCTCATATATTTCACTGAGTCATCTTCTTTATAGAGTTCCATTAACTCAAATTCCGACTCTCTTTCGGGTATGGTATAATAACCTGGATCATACTTATCCAGATTTACAATATGAGCTTCTAAATCAAATTCACGGACCAGATAAGATTCACCGTTATGGAGATAGACTGCTTCAGGATGAACAAACCAGTAGGCGCTGTCCTCATCCACTATACCGATGACTTGATCTTCGCTTTTGAGAATAAATTGTGAAATCCCTGCAGTCCGCAATGAAATTGAACTGGCTGGATATTCTTCTGAAATCCAAAAATATTTTTCTTTTGAGGCATGTAGTTTATCATGTTTTTTAAGAAGCTCAAGGTATTCCAAAACTTCTTCCCCCGGAACTGAACCAAATGGCTCATGCTTTGTAAAAGACTCTTCAAACACAGCGCATTGAATGTGGTTCAGGAGGATGAATGGATTGTCTGGATTGATTAGGGCAGCCTCAGGTGAATTATCAAATATATATTCAGGATGCTTAAGGATATACTGATCCAATAGATTTGAAGAAGCCACCATCACGACGATAGAATCTTTTCCTTTACGACCGGCTCTGCCCGCCTCCTGTTTTGTCGACGCTATGCTTCCTGGATAACCGTTGATGATTACCGAATCAAGGCCACCTATATCTATACCCAGTTCCAAGGCATTCGTTGAAATTACAATTCTGATTTTTCCACTGCGAAGGCCTTCTTCAATTTTCCGGCGCTCACCAGCTAGATAACCTGATCGATATCCCTGAACACCATTTTTGTCTGACATGAGTTGCTGCAGATTTTTTAATAGGAGCTCTACAGATCGACGGGATTGGGTAAAAACTAATGACTGCAGACCATTGTATTCAAATGACATTGAAATATCTTGCACATCCCGCATTGAACTTTGACGTATCCCCAGATCCTCATTAATGAACGGTGGGTTATATAAATAGAAATGACATTGCCCTGACGGACTGCCATCTTCATCAATAACAGACAGAGGCTCTTCAATCAGTCGGTTTACAAATTGTTTTACATTCGAGACAGTTGCCGAGGTAAGGATAAACTGTGGATTTGACCCATATTTTCGAGCAATTCTTTTCAACCGTCTGATGACATTTGCAAAGTGTGAGCCAAAAATACCTCGATAAATATGGATTTCATCGATGATCACATATTTTAAATTTCTAAAAAAATCATCCCAGTTTGGATGATGTGGTAAAATTCCCAGATGGAGCATATCCGGATTTGTAAGGATGCATTGAGACAGATGCCTTATTCCCGTTCGTTGTCCGGCAGGTGTATCGCCGTCATAAATATTTGTTTGCAATTTCTTTTTCAATCCTACAATATTGGTGAGATTATCAGCCATCTTTTGTAGCGATCCGTTCTGATCCTGCGTGAGTGCTTTTGTAGGGAATAATAACAGTGATCTCGATTGTGGATTTTCAAGAAAATTATCCAAAATGGGAATCTGGTAACAGAGACTTTTACCACTGGAAACACCAGTAGTAATGACAATATTTTCGCCATTGAAAATTTTATCGATAGCCTGTCTCTGATGCGAATATAAATTAGATATTTCTAGACGATTTAAGAGCGTATTGAGGTCTTTTTTTATCATACTGGGAATGGGCTCCAACCTCGCGTGTTGTGCTGGTATTACCTTATGGTAAACAATCTGGTCTTTAAATCTGTGGTCGTGATGGAGAGAAATAATATTATCAACTGCCTCTTGTTTTTGTTGATGGGATTGGCAACAAAATTACAACCACATTATGTAATCACTTCAATTGATAAGCTAGAAATAATTTTAGACTACGAGGTACCGATTCTATTCTATTATGACTCCGAATTGATCTTGATTATCGGTGATGCATTAAATAATCGGCTTGGTTCAATACCCAATTTTTGATAAATCTGAGGTGGGATAGCTATATCAGCAGCGAAAAGTTCGCCAACATACTCTTTTGCATTGGGAGCTGATAAACCAATTTTAGGAAATGCCAGTGTGAGTGTCTGTGTTGCTTTAACAGTGCGCTTTGTTGATAATCCCGTTGAGGTATTCAATCCAGTGGGAGCATCCAGTGAAATAATAGGAATATTCCTTATTTCATTTATTACTTTAACTATATTTATATAATTATTACTTAATTCGCCAGTTAGGCCATATCCTATCATTGCATCAATGATTAACCCCGCATCTTCAATTTCATTTTTTAGTGGGAGCGTAATTTCTTCTGGGATTGTCAAATTTCTCGCAATATCAAATTGATGATGGGTGACTTCCTTCATTTTTGCAGGATTCCCAGTGAGAACAATTTTTACTTTGTATCCATAGTTAGATAGGTGTCTGGCTGCAGTTAGTCCACCACCACCATTATGGCCGTTACCAGCAAAAACGAGAATTTCTTTCGAAGGATTTTCAATCATTTGGATAACGAATCTGGCGAGATTTAAACCGGCATTCTCCATCATTTGAAGCAGTATAATGCCATACTCCTCTATCATTAAACGATCCACCTCAATCATCTGCTCGGTTGTTAACCAAGGCTGTGGAATCTTTACAATCGGGTATGGTGAATTATCCATATAATTATGTAGTCATTTTTTTGATCGAATTTCAATATAGTTTATAAATGCCTTACCGGATTCTCCGGTATTATCTGAATCCGCCATTATGGCCACACTTGCTTTTTCAGGTGGGTCTTCACCAAATGCTTTTTTATAATCTTCTAAAATATTAATTTCTTCGATAACCCATTTGCCAGCTTCGATATTTCCTTCCTGCAAAATAAACATCATTGCTTTATCAGTATATGCATTGGGGATTATCTTCTCGTCATGACTTTTATTTGCCCAAATATAATTCAGGCTTGAGTGAGGAGGATATTCGCCATAAAATAATTTTGCCGATTCATACATCACAGATTCAAAAAAACCTGCCTCATTTGGATCATATTCAAAAATGACATATAGCCTGACGGGATAATCATCACCTTCTTTTGTTTTTGCATCCCCTTTATTGAATACGTTTTCAATTTTCCACTCCCATTGAAATACCGGTGTTTCAAAAGGATTAAAAACCTGTTGCCAAACTACTCCAGAAGCAGAAGCATTAGAAGAAGCTTTTAGAAATGATTGATCATCAATTTTAACAATTTCATATTTCGAGTGAGTTTCAATCTTAGGAAATATTAGCGGCTCCCATTGCTCCAAATTATCGAAATCATCCCTGTATACTTTTTGAGAGATTAATCCGGTAACTAAAAACGTAAATATTATCAACTGTTTAATTGGCATTCTAATTTGCATTATTTAATATTTCCAGCCTTATTTTTTTCCTCTTCCTGCTATCGATAGTGTCAACTGCTCTGACGGCATATTCCTGAGCGGTATAAACCTGTTTCATAATGGGTTCATCAATTCGTTTGGCAGCATCGCCGACCACAAAGAAGTTTTTTACGGTGGACTCACCTTTATTATTTACTCGGATATGTCTTTTATCCTGTGGTTGATTGTCATCTAGTAATTCTGCACCTGCCATGATAGCAATATCATTATATACTCTATGGAGACCTAATGATACCAAAGCAAATTTTACATTTATAACACTGTTATCGTCTAACTGGAACCCATTTAGTTCTCTTACACTCTTACTGACAATATCAGTAATTTGCTTTTTATTAATGCAAATTTCGTAATGTGTTAGCAGTTTCAATCCTTCATCTGAAATTTCAGGCTCATCTCCATTTGTCAGAATAGTCACATCTGTATTGTATCTCTCATGTATCATCATTGCTGTTTCAGCACAAATATTGTCATTTCCTATAATTGCAATATGATGATTTTGAGTTAAATGTCCTTCACAGCGGATACAATATAAAACCTGTTCTCTATTGGCAAATGGATATATCCATTTTGCTGAGGTCTCTTTCAAACCTTTCTTATTTTGCTTGGTAAGTATTGGTTGTTTATCCATGACACCTGTGGCAAGAATGATTGATTCTGTTGAAATTTTTGAACTTTCAGATTCAATTTCGAATTTTCTTTCTAATTTTTTAAGTGATTGTACTTCCTCGTGAATTATAGTGATATTTGGATAATATTCTGAAATTCGATCGATAGTATTCTGAATTATTAATCTATTATTTATATAATAATGAGTCTGACTGATGAGATCAGCGGCAGATTCTTCCTTACTTCTCTTTAATGTTTTAATCACTTGATTTTTGATAACATCTTCGTGGAATCCTACGATATTATCCAAATTCATCACCCATTGAGATCGACTACGTTTCCTGGTGGTTTTACTGCCCGTAAACCACATTGCTGACATTCCATTTTGGGCTGCTCTTAAAGCAGCTGCAGAACCACCAATACCACCGCCAATGATTATAGTATGATAATGAGTTTTCATGATGTTATTCTATATCCTAACTTTTCTTGTATAATGAATATTTCTTAATTTCAATTTCTATATTCTTACTTTTCGACTGTCTGTTATTGTCGATTAATAATAATTTTATAAATCCATTCTTTTAAAATATTTTGTGATTTGGTAAGTGGCCCATGAAATTCCGAATATACACTCCTGAGTTCATCTTTCGTGTCTACATCTGAGAGTTCAGTCAAAGTCTCTATCTCGCCCATTTGTTTTAGGTTTTCAGTAAATTCAGACAAGGTATGATTGGAACTATAGGTAACATCGGTGAATACGAATTCCGGTAATTCTTGAGTGCCGCCAAAAAGATAATATCCACCATCTTTTGCCGGGCCAATTACAAATTTTTGAGGATAGGATTCTAAAATTGAAATTGTTTGTAAGATCAAACTTTCTGTAATCTGTGGAGAATCCATGCCAAGAAAAATCGTATAATCAAATGATTTGTTCAAGGATGAATATACATGGTATAATCGTTGGCCCAAATCACCATATCCAGTAAACAATTGTGGAAATTTTTTCCAGAGTTCGTGCGTTAATCCATTATTTTCAGCAATAGCCCAGTGCGGTTGACAGTCAGCTTCATTATTTTTATAAATCTTATGGGCAATGCTTTCAACAGCCCTGACACTTTTAACGAAAAATATATTGGCATTTTCTCTACCAATCCCCTTTGCAAGCCTTGTTTTAATTGGTGATAATCCAGGGGTCTTAACAAAAACAACCAGGGCACCTTTCATTTTCTATTTCTCTTTCTTAATAATGAAATATATTGAGGTATTGCCTGTTTTATCCATATATATTGATATTTCAATGTGATATACAACCAACCATGAATGTGATATTTCCTGGCACTTGTGAGTAACTCAGCGCCAGTGCAATCTACAGAGATTCCGGCATGTTTCACTTGCCATAAAAAGATATGATCTTCCCCCATTTTTATATCTTCAGGAAATCTGCCGGCTTTGAAAAATAATTCCCTCTTTAGACAAAAACCTTGATCGCCAAAAGGAATTCCCCATGATTCTGAACGGATTCTTGCAACATTCTGGTTTATCTGCACCAAGCGGCTAGCGCGTTCATCCATAAAAGTAAGTCTAAAAAACCACATTTTTTCCGGGTCTTGACCCAAGGATTTTTCTAAAAAGGGGATTGTATCAGGAGTAAACCGGCTGTCAACATGCAAAAACCAAAGAAAGGATTTTTCAGTGTATTTGCTCCCCACATTCATTGCTGTGGCTCTACCGAGTGGACTTATTATAATTATTATCCGACGATCTCCCAGAATATCTAGAGCAGGGATAATTCTATCAGTATCTAACTCGATTCGTGAAATATCGTGATGGAGAATTTCATTTGCCAAACCGTCAAACAATAGTTCTTCCGGCTCAGGTAAATATTGATTCTTTCGTGAGAATACTAATATTAATTCACTTTCAACAGGAAGTTTTTTAAGTTGGTAAATTAGCCCTGTTAAATGTGATTCTCCAGGTCTAATTGGAACAATTACAGCTAGGTCTGATAGGGGGCAGATCATTTATTCTATTCTTTTAGAGATATGTTATTAATCACCCCATTGAAAATTTTCAGCAGCAGGATCCTGATGATGGGATATCATGCTTTCCATTAGATATTAATTCACAGGGAAACTCACCATAGTGCGACGAAAAATCCCCTACCAGTAAAAAGTGCTCTCCAAAACGGGTTTCGCTAATCATTTTTGATGTATTACCGCAGACAGGGATAGGGAATCCTTTCTCGAATTGGTGATGGTCATCAAGAATAAAATTGTTGGGGTATTCATGGATACCACCCTGATAATAGGCCACATGTCCATAATTTTCACATATATCTTCAAAATCACATTTAAAAGTTCTCAAGGTCATCGAGGTAAACTTTACCATTCCCAGCTTTTTTCTAATATCAACATCATTAACTTCAAAGGGTGATTCGGTTACAACACGATAATCATTTATATTCAAATTGCTTAACATTCGTCTAAAATCTTCTATATACATGGCACCGGATAAACATTCCCCTAGCAATAGTGGATCATCCATTAATTCTTTAGGTATTCGTCGATCACAGAATACATCTGAAAAGTATAATTCACCGCCAGGTTTTAACACCCTGAATATCTCAGAGAATACTTTCTCTTTGTCATTAGTCAGATTTATTACGCAGTTTGAAATGATTACATCAACAGAATTATCTGCAACACCGATGGAGTCTAAATCTTCAATATAGCCGTGATGAAATTCAGTGTTTTTCTTTTTATATCCAAATTTTATTTTTTGATAATCTTCATAATTCTGTGCAATGGAGATTTGTTCTTTTGTCATATCCACTCCGATTACCCGTCCATTTTCACCTACAAGTTGTGATGCTAGATAGCAATCCAATCCGGTACCGCATCCCAGGTCCAGTACTGTTGCGCCGGTTAGCATTGGAGGAATGGGAGATCCACAGCCGTAATATTTTGAAACAATATCATCGTGTATATTGCCCATCAACTCCTTCAAGTGGTCAGGTACATTCTGATCAGTACAACATGCACTGGTTTTCAGGTCATTTTTATTTTGTAATGTTTTTCCATAATACGTTTTTATATTTTCAATTACATTTGAATGTTTATCCATTTATCTTCCTATAATTTAGTTTGTTATCGCAATCGGTTGAATTTCCGAGTCACCGTTTCCTGATCCGGAATCCAAAGCACCGCCACATGAACTTCCTGCCCCTGCTGTACAACCAAAACAATGATTATTTACTGAAATGGATTTGATCATCAATTCAGCAAAATTATTTATATCCCAAATTGTGGTTATCTCGTTGCCAATTGGAATTTCCAGCATCTGATTAAAATCACAATCATAAATACTGCCTTCCCATCCAATTGATATCAAGTCCCTGCACATAACATTTCTGGCAGCCATTGGATTAAAGTTATCCTTTAAGATAGTCATATATTCATTATAATTATCATCGTTTATCAACATTCTTTTAAATCTTTTAATTGGTATGTTTGTCATGGTTAGCAGATTATTAAATACAATATCATAATCATCAGAAAGGATACTTTTATATTGCATTTCCAATGTCATTTGATCCGGGGGAAGTGATGCTCCTATTGGATTGTACACGATATTCAAAACCAGGTCGCTATTTGGTTTTCCGTATCCAAAATCGTTTAATAATTTTAATGCTTCAACACTTTTTGAGAACACACCTTTACCTCTTTGCCGATCAACATTATTTTCCAGGTAGCAGGGCAACGAACAAATTATCTGCACCTTATGCTCTTTCAAGAACAAAGCAGTATCTTCCTGTCCCGGCTCCAAAAGTACAGTCAGGTTGCAACGGTCGATAATATTCTTATTTGCTTTTCTCAATTCATGGACAAAATATTTAAAATGAGGGTTTAATTCCGGGGCACCGCCGGTAACATCGATTGTTTGGATTTCATCTGATGATTCAATGAGCAGTAATAATCTGTCAATTGTCTCTTTGGTCATAATTTCAGTTCTGTTTGGACCTGCATCAACATGACAATGAAGACATGCCTGATTGCATAATTTGCCAAGATTCACCTGAAGGGTGGCGGGATTATTTCGATCAAACTGAAGTTGATGTTTATCTAATATTATTCCAAAATCATTTATATTTTTCAAAGACTAAATCTCCTAATTGTTAAATTAATTTCTTCGCCATGCATGGTATTTCTTTAACCATTTCAGTGCACCCTCAGGTGCGTGGCTTTTTTTCCAATTACCAGCGAGAGATTTGTTGGCTTCGCTGAAAGTCGGGTATGCATGAATTGTCCCTAATATCTTATTCAAACCAAAATTATGTTTCATTGCTGTGACAAATTCAGTGATGAGTTCACCAGCATGATGACCGACAATTGTTGCTCCGAGAACAGTATCTTTACCTGGTGAAACAAGCACCTTTATAAATCCTCTGTCTTCTCCCTCGGCAATGGCTCGGTCAAGTTCAGAGATATCGTAATTGACAACCTCATATTCAATATTCTTCTCAAGTGCTTCATTTTCATTGAGTCCAACCCTGGCAACTTCTGGATCGGTAAAAGTAGTTCTTGGTATGACACGGTAATCTGTTTTGAATTTCTTAAATGGACTGAAGAGCGAATTTACGCTTGCATACCAGGCTTGATGAGATGCAAAATGAGTGAATTGATATGGACCTGCAACATCGCCAACAGCATAAATATTTTGGTAATTTGTCCGCAAGAAATCATCTACCTCAATCGTTCCATTTCCGGTGATCTTTACATCAAGTTCTTCAAGACCAAAACCTTTAACATTGGCTTTTCTTCCCAATGCCAGCAAAATTTCATCCGCTTCAATATTCTTTATATTATTACCAGATTTACAAACCACAGTTTTTTTACCATCTATCATTTTGAATTCAACAACCCTATGACTTTTTAGTATATCCACACCTTCTTTTTCAAATACCTCGCACATGAAATTGCTTACATCATCATCTTCACGGGACAGTATGCAAGGATAAGCCTCAATTATGGTGACTTTGCTGCCAAATCTTGAAAAGGATTGTGCGAGTTCGCTTCCAATAGGCCCACCCCCAACAACAACCAGTCGCTTTGGTAATTCCCGGAGATTCCAAATAGTATCACTGGTGAATGGGTTTACAAGGTCTATACCGGGAATTGGCGGAACCGAAGGTGATGCGCCGGTGGCTATAATGATATTTTTCGCCGTGACGGATTCGTCTCCTACCTGAATATCATAAGGACTGGTTATCATAGCGCTTCCCAGTTTAATATCAACTCCCAAATTTGTATATCTCTCAACAGAATCATGAGGTTCAACTTTTTTAATTACATTCTGAACTCTTTCCATGATATTCTTGAAATCAAAATCAACATTTGCGCTATTAATACCCCATTCTTCTGCGCGTTTTGTCTGGTGAAGTACTTTAGCGGATTTAATAAAGGCTTTGCTTGGGACACAGCCGGTATTGAGACAATCTCCACCCATTTTATGTTTTTCTATCAATAGCGTTTTTGCTTTTACGGCGGCAGCAATATAGGAGGAGACCAACCCTCCCGATCCAGCTCCGATTACAGCCACATTATAGTCAAATCTTTTCGGTTTATTATACGCCTTATATAATTTATTATTTTTCCAAATTGAAACTATTTTTTTCATCACAAGGGGAAATAAGCCGAGGATTACAAATGAGAGAATTATACTGGGTGATAGTATGCCTGCCGGTGAATCAATCTGGCTTAACTGAGTACCAGCATTCACATATAAAATCGTCCCAGGTATCATACCGATTTGGCTCACCCAGAAAAATGAAAATAGACGCATTGGTGTGAGGCTGAATCCAAGATTAATGAGAAAGAATGGCACTACCGGAATTAACCTTAAAGTAAATAAATAAAATAATCCTTCTTTCTCAAGGCCATTATTGATATCCTTCAATTTCTCACCATATTTCTTTTGGACGATATCTTTTACAAGATACCTGGTAACAACAAAAGCTAATGCAGCACCTGATGTACTGGCAATTGATACAATGATACTTCCTTGAACCAACCCAAATATCGCCCCTCCCGCCATTGTCATTATAGCAGCGCCTGGTAATGCAAGAGCAGCAACGACAAGATATAAAATAAAATAAAATAAAATGGTAAGAAATACATTTTCAGCATAGAATGATTTGAGGAGATCTTTTTTTTCTTTGAGTGCATTGAAATTTAAATATTGATTTAAATCAAAATAGAAAAATGAGAATATGATTAGAATTCCCAATAATATTACGATTAGTTTTTTCAATTGTATACTTTATCCTTGATATTAATGTTGTGAATATTTATAAAATGATTGTTAATAATTAGCATAATGATGAGCTAAAATCATTTTAGATTTTTGTGGTTATTAATTTTTGAGGTAATTCTCCAACCAGCCGTTAAAATCAAAATTTCCATATTTAAGCAAGACACCATCCACCCAAAACGCTGGTGTAATAACGGGGATTTTATAATAATCAGGCATATGATCTTTCTCAATATCTATTATTTTATATTGAAATTTATCGTGAAAATTTTCACTTTCTTTCATCTTTATGATCATCTTTTTACTAGAGCTGCATTTTGACCTGACAAATAATTCAAATAAAGGCAGATATGATTTCTTATTGAATTCCATAATAGATAACTTATTTGCCGACCGAGTGTATAAATTGTCATTCGTTTGACAATTCAATTAATAACATTCAGGAAATTATTGGATATCTAATCTCCTGAAACCTCTCTGAGTTTATCCAGACTGGATGTGCTTAGAAACCTCCTGGTGAAATTAATTAATCCACCGCTTTTTAATTCGTTCAGAGTCTGACTTGCCGTTTGTCTTGAAACGGCAGTGAGATCAGCTATATCCTGTTGCGAGATAAACGGTCTAACCATCCAGCCATCAACCATTTTTTTACCAAAATTCTCAATGTATCTTATTAAGAATGAGACGATCCTCTGCTTAGCATCCTTAAAAACCAGATCTTCCACATGGTTTTCAATATGACGGAGTCTCCAACCTATAAAACGAGTTATCCTCAATGTGAGGCCAGGATTTTTCATCATCATGCCCGTAAATATATCCTTATCGATAGTGCAAATGAGCGCATCCTCAATGACCTCAGCGATATTCTCATGCTGCTCATCCCCAAGCAAGGAGGACTCACCAAATATTTCTCCAGGTCCAAGAATTTGCATAACAGTTGATCTTCCATCATCCAAAATTTTTGATATTTTGACTTTTCCTTCTTTTAGAAAATATATTGTATCACTGGCTTCTTCAGGAAAATAAATTATTTCTTTTTTCTTTTCTGCTTTCATGCTGGTATTATTTTCTAAATCCATCATGTCGCTTGGTTTCATTGTTTCAAAAAAATTAAAATTCTGAAGATACCATAATTTGGTTTTGTTTGCCATTTTTATATCCGGATTGTTAAATTGTTTCTTTATGTGATGTTTTGAGTGGGTCAATCTATAAATATTGAAAATTTAAATGAGTATTATTTTTGAAAAGAAACAGATCGAGTATTTTGGTATTAAAAATATTAAACCCGTGCCACTAATTTAGTAACACGGTGGACTTCCTACAAAAAACTGGACACTCAAAGAAGTCATGCTGCTTTTTTGTTTAGTTGATTTCTGTATTTCATGAGAAAATCCCACGGTGACAAATTTCCCAAAGTCGAAT
>Ga0233431_1001619_pt1 | contig 37506 bp, 13 predicted proteins | sample SI_118_April2016_FD_179867 | JGI IMG/M metagenome (GOLD analysis project Ga0233431, IMG submission 179867) | Seawater microbial communities from Saanich Inlet, British Columbia, Canada - SI_118_April2016_200_MG | ecosystem: Environmental > Aquatic > Marine > Inlet | place: Canada: British... | reverse complement strand
TTATCATTTTTAATTCTTCATTTTGTTTGCTCAATTCCTGAATTGCACCTATGCCGGTCGAGAAAATGTAATCGTAATTTACTGCTCTAAAATCATCGACTTTTTTGCCATAAACAAAAATGCTTTCGGGAGTTTTGTCTGTTTCAATTGCAAAACTATATTCAGAGATAATATTTACCACCTCTGTTTCAATTTGTCCTGATGGCATGATTAACTTGAGCATATCGCCTTTTTGCAAGTTGTGATTTTTAGAAATTTCAATAATGAGCAGGTTGTCTTGTTTTTCATTTTTTTTGCTTAGAACAAAAATATCAGGAATAAAATTGCTACTTATGTTTACCGCTTCCGGGATTACTTTTTCTACTTCCTGGGCAATAAAGCCTTTTTGGGTTTTATTGCCTTTGCCAATCTTATCGATATAGTTGTATCTGGTTAACCTAAGCTTGTTGATTTTTAACAGATCAGAAGACATGTTGGAACTTACAATGTTAGTTTTTATCCTCCGATCGGAAACTGCATTAAATTCCGATGCCATAATACGGTGGGATGTTTTTATGGAAAATTGATTTGTACCGCTGCCTGTTCCGGTATTTCCAGAGGGATTCAGGTATCCGTAATTGGCAAAAATATCGTTACTGCCGTTTATCTCAAGCGGGCATGAAGGGTTATCGGTTCCGATGCCGACATTTCCATCGTCATTTACTACAAATTTTACCGGTGCAAGATAACTTCCCACATAAGTCTTAAATCTTGTGTCTTCAGAAGATTCCATATATCCATTATAATATACAACTCCACCGCTATAAGGGTTTGAATCATCTTTATCCATATCCCATCTTGTACCACTTACATAAACAGCAAAAGTATATTGTTGCGAACTTGTAACTGATATAGGGTCCGGGAATGTAAAACTTACATATTCATACCCATTATTATTTCTGCTTACCGTGTTTGCCGTGCCAAGTAATGTGCCTCCCGTTCCCTGTCCCGAGTAAATTTTCATAGTAAAAGTACCAATAGAAGATCCTGCATCCCACAATTCTATTTTTGATAAATACCCGTTTGTCCCTGCTGTAAAGGATTGCCATAACAGAGAAAATTCAGAAGAAAAACCATTTACTGAAGTCTGTTGCTGATCAACAGATTCGTTTTCATAACCCTCCTGTTGATAAACATCAAGCAAACCTGCCGGATTTGTTGTTCCGATGCCGACATTTCCTGAACTACGGTATATATCTCCACTATTTTCCGACCACAGGCCACCACCGTCTGTTAGCCAGCTAATATTTCCACTGCCGTCAGTTGTCAGGGATTGTCCGTTTGTTCCATCAGTTGAAGGTAATGTGTATGAACCAATTTTAACTGCTCCATTTACTTCAAGTTTTTGGGTTGGAGAAGTTGTTCCAATGCCTACATTACCACCATTTTTTATTGTTAGATGTCTTCCTTCCCCATATTCATCAATATAAAAATAGTCATTACTAGCATCATAATCAATTATCCATCTTTTATTGTTAGTACTATTGAATAGGCTTAAAGCACCATCATGAATATCAAGTTTTTGGGAAGGAGAAGTTGTTCCGATGCCGACATTACCATTCTGGGTCATGTATAAAATATTATCATTATCATCCGAATGAAAAGATAGATCCTGGCTTTGAGCACCAAATGTTATTTTAAAGTACTGGCTGCTTTCATCATCATCATCATAGAACTTGATGCTGGCATTATATTCGCCATCTACTCCAATTTTCAAGGCATCTTCGTCGGCACTGGCAGCTACTTTGGCAATTTCGAGTTTTGCCCCTGGAGAAGTTGTTCCAATACCAATCCTGGCATTTTCATCAATCACCATAGCCTCTGTCCCTGCCACATCAAAACGGATGTTGTCCTCATCGGCTGTTTCTTCTACCTGAATTTTGGTGTCACCGTCGGCATCTTGCATGCCCGAAGAGGTGTTACCTATTTCTACCCAGGCTGTGCCGTTGTAGTACCAGAAGCTTTTGGTATCGGTGTCGTACACCATCAGGCCTTTGTCGTTGGTGGCATGGGGTGTTATGGCCGTACGCTCGGTGGTTGTTAACCTGGGGATGAGAACCCCCTTGTCGTTGCTGCCCGGTTTTACTTCCAGCAGGGCATTGGTGCTGGTGGGGGTGTAGGTGTCGTCGTCGGTTATTACTACGTTCTGTGCCCGCAAGTTGAAAGTTAAAAGTAGGAAAGCTAAAAGTACAACTGTTGAAAGTTGAAAGTTGAAAGATCTTTCATGCGAAAGCAGGAATCTCATAAAGTTTAGAGTTTTCATTTTTTTATTTTTTAATGATTATTAATTATTAAAATTATAACACATTTGTTTTTATTATTCGTTTTTTGCAGTTTGACCAAATAAGGCTTTTAGTTCTTGAACATCAGATTCCAGATTTGCTAATTTAGCCAAACTTGTTTTAAGCGAATCGTTCTCCTGTTTCAGTTCTTTTATAGCATTGACCAAGGCAACATTGATGCTGTGCATATTAAAATCCAAATAGCCATCCTCGCCTTGCGAAACTGCTTCGGGGAATATTTTTTGAACTTCCTGAGCTACAAATCCTTGATAGATTATATCATCGGGTAATTCTCTAGGGTTGTCTTTTTTGTAATTGAACAGTACCGGACTCAATTCTAAAATTTCATTTAATCCTTTTTTATAATCTCCATGTAAATCCTTTAATCTTCTGTCTGATGAATTGCTCCAACTACCACCTCCGGGTTTGCCGGCACTACCGTTTACTTCGAGTTTATAATTCGGTGTTGTTGTTCCTATACCAACATTACTGTTTGTATCTACTATCATTGCAATTCCATCGTTGTATTGACTCACATAAGTTTTAAATTTTGTATCTTCAAAAGGTTCTTCATTGTTGTCATAGAAAAGTTTTCCGCCACTATAACCATTTCCTGTTCTGATTGCCATTTCCCAGTAAGTACCACTAACTTCAACCGCAAAGGTGTATTGTTGAGTGCCGGTAACTGATACCGGAGAAGAAAATGAAAAAGTAACATAAGCCGAACCTGAATTATTTCTGCTAACAGAATTTGATGTCCCAAGCAGAGTTCCATTATCACCTTCACCTGAATATAGCTTCATTGTGAAAGTTCCAACAGAATTTCCATCGTCCCAAACTTCGATTTTACCAATGTATCCGGTTTGGCCGGCAGTAAACGATTGCCAAAATAAGCTTGGTTCATTAAAATCATTAGTGGCGTAATCATTAAGCTGATCAGCTGTTTCATTATAGTATCCTGCTTCTGTTTGGATATCAAGTATTCCATCAGGAGTGCTTGTGCCTATTCCAATATTTCCCGAACTTCTATAAATATTTCCACTGTTTTCTGACCAATTAGTTGTATTATTATCATCCGACCAACTTATATTTCCGCTTCCATCTGTTTTTAAAAGTTGCCCATTTGTACCATCTATTGAAGGAAGTGTATAAGCTCCGATTTTTACTGCACCATTTACTTCCAGTTTTTGGGAAGGTGATGTTGTTCCGACACCTACATTCCCGGAATTTCTATAAATATTCCCGGAATTTTCAGTCCAATTGCTTATAGTATTGTCTGCCGACCAGCTAACACTTCCACTTCCGTCTGTTTTTAGAAACTGACCGCTTGTACCATCGGTTGAAGGAAGTGTATATGTACCAATTTTAACTGCACCGTTTACTTCGAGTTTTTGGGATGGAGAGGTTGTTCCGATGCCAATATTTCCTCCATCTTGAATAAAAATACCATTTTCATCATCATCAAAGAGTTTAAGACCATCATTATCAATGGCGCGTACTTCATCTGTAGTATGGTAATAACCACTTTCTTGGATAATATTACCGAAATTGAAAGAGATAGGCCCGTCGCATTTTATCCCTCCCGGTCCTACATTTATCCCATTATGTACATAAAGGTTGTTACCCACATCAAGATTTTCACTTACCGTTATAGCATCGGAAGCTATATTTCCAGCATCCATTGCGGGCGTTGATATTCCCACAATATCAATAATATGTAAACCGTATATGATTTCAGTCATATAAGCATAGGTGCCGGACACGTATACACCAGTGGCATCATTAATTGTATTGTAACTACCTGTTAAAAACGGATTTGCAGGATTGCTTATATTAATAACTTTAAGACCATAGCCATCTTTATGCGTCAAAAAAGCATACTTACCGGACACAAACACTTTTTTAGCAGACCCTCCCGTATTGCAAACACCTGATATCGATGGACTAGTAGGATTGCCGATATCAATAATTTGAAGGCCTGAGTTCAAGTTTGCTACGTATGCATACTTGCCAGATACAACCACATCCTTTACAGCTCCTCCTGTATTGCAAGATGCTGTTAATGTAGGATTGGAAGGATTACTGATATCAATAATTAGTAGACCGGGAGAATAATCTGCCACGTATGCATACTTGCCAGATATATATATTCCTTCGGCATGGCCACTTGTATTGTATGATCCCGTTAATGTTGGATTACTGGGATTGCTAATATCAATAATCATAAGACCGTATAAACCATTTGCCGCATAGAGATACATACCTGAAACATATACATCTTTATAATCAGGACTAAGATTATAGCTTCCTGCTAACGTTGGGCTTGTAGGATTACTAATATCAATTATTTTAATACCAGGACTACTGCCGCCTTGAACTGCCAAGTAGACATATTTACCTGACACATGAACTCCCATGCCATAACCACTTATATAGTTTCCTATTAAGGATGGACTAGTAGGATTACTGATATCAAAAATTTGAAGTCCGTTGCCAGTACCTACATATGCGTACTTTCCAGAAACATACACACAGATGTTATCAAGACCAGAATAATAACTTCCAACTAGAGTATAGTTCCCATTTATATCCAATATATCATTCACCTGATCGGAGCCCAAAAGGAGATTTTCCGAGGAAGCATCATATTTAATGGTAAAGTGCTCATTTGTTTCATCATCATCATCAAAAAATTTAATAGAAGCAGCATATTCGCCATCAATGCCAATTTTTAGGGCATCTTCGTTGGCATTCGTAGCGACTTTGGCAATTTCCAGTTTTGCTCCCGGATTATCTGTCCCAATCCCAACCCTTCCATTCTCATCAATCACCATAGCCTCAGTTCCTGCCACATCAAAACGGATATTATCTTCATCGGCAGATTCTTCTACCTGAATTTTGGTATCGTCATCGGCATCTTCCAAGCCTGAGGTGGATGCTCCGATTTCGACCCATGCGGTGCTGTTGTAGTACCAAAAACTTTGGGTGTCGGTGTCGTAAACCATCAGGCCCTTGTCGGCGTTGGCATCGGGGGTCATTGCTGTTCGTTGGGCTGTGGTGAGCCGCGGAACTAAGATGCCTTTGTCGTTGCTGACCGGTTTTAATTCGAGCAGGGCATTGGTGCTGGTGGGGCTGTAGTTTTCGTCGTCGGTTATTATTACGTTTTGAGCACGCGAGTTGAAAGTTAAAAGTAGGAAAGTTAAAAGTACAACTGTTGAAAGTTGAAAGTTTAAAGATCTTTCCTGCGAAAGCAGGAATCTCATGAGGATTAAAGTTTTCATTTTTCTATATTTTTTATTATTAAAATTATAACACAATGTTTTTATTATTCGTTTTTTGCAGTTGTTCCCAAAAGGACTTTAATTTCTGAGATATCTGATTTTAGAGATGTGATTTCAGCATTAAGTTTCTGGTTTTCTGCTTTTACATCTTCAAGCTGCTCAACTTTTTGTATCAACTTTTCGTTCTCCTGTTTCAGTTCTTTTATAGCATTGACCAAGGCAACATTTATGCTGTGCATATTAAAATCTAAATAACCATCCTCGCCTTGTGAAACTGCTTCTGGGAATATTTTTTGGACTTCCTGAGCCACAAATCCTTGATAGATTATATCATCGGGTAATTCTCTAGGGTTGTCTTTTTTGTAATTGAACAGTACCGGACTCAATTCTAAAATTTCATTTAATCCTTTTTTATAATCTCCATGTAAATCCTTTAATCTTCTGTCTGATGAATTGCTCCAACTACCACCTCCGGGTTTGCCGGCACTACCGTTTACTTCGAGTTTATAATTCGGTGTTGTTGTTCCTATACCAACATTACTGTTTGTATCTACTATCATTGCAATTCCATCGTTGAATTGACTCACATAAGTTTTAAATTTTGTATCTTCAAAAGGTTCTTCATTGTTGTCATAGAAAAGTTTTCCGCCACTATAACCATTTCCTGTTCTGATTGCCATTTCCCAGTAAGTACCACTTACTTCAACCGCAAAGGTGTATTGTTGCGAACTGGAAACAGATACCGGTGAAGAAAATGAAAAAGTAACATAAGCCGAACCTGAATTATTTCTGCTAACAGAATTTGATGTCCCAAGCAAAGTTCCATTATCACCTTCACCTGAATATAGCTTCATTGTGAAAGTTCCAACAGAATTTCCATCGTCCCAAACTTCGATTTTACCAATGTATCCGGTTTGTCCGGCAGTAAACGATTGCCAAAATAAGCTTGGTTCATTAAAATCATCAGGGGCGTAATCATTAAGCTGATCTGCTGTTTCATTATAGTATCCTGCTTCTGTTTGGATATCAAGTATTCCGTCAGGCGTGCTTGTACCGATGCCAATATTTCCACCATTTTCGATAAAGATTCCATCTCCTGATGCTTCCTGAATGCTAAGCCCGGTTGTTGAAAATCCCCCGAATTCAATTTTCCTGTTTTGCGGATCAATATCTATGTATCTTCCGGCATCTTCTTTTACTCGGAGTTTTGCATTATCATTCTGAACGTGAAGAGGAGCTTCCGGTGAAGTAGTTCCGATACCGACATTTCCCGAACTTCTATAAATATCTCCTGAGTTTTCTGTCCAATTGGTTATAGTATTATCCGCCGACCAGCTAACACTTCCACTTCCGTCTGTTTTTAGAAATTGTCCATTTGTTCCATCTGTTGAAGGAAGTGTATAATCCCCAATTTTAACAGCTCCGTTTACTTCAAGTTTTTCGGACGGGGAAATTGTTCCAATGCCTACATTACCGGAACTTCTATAAATATCTCCTGAGTTTTCTGTCCAATTGGTTATAGTACTGTCTGCCGACCAACTAACATTTCCGCTTCCATCGGTTTTAAGTAATTGACCGATGGTTCCATCTGTTGAAGGAAGTATATAGGCCCCAATTTTAACAGCTCCATTTACTTCAAGTTTTTGCGAAGGGGTTGTTGTGCCGATGCCGACATTTCCTGAATTTCGGTAAATGTTTCCTGAGTTTTCTGTCCAATTGTTTGTATTATTATCGGCTGACCAGCTCACATTTCCGCTTCCGTCTGTTTTTAGAAATTGCCCGATGGTTCCATCTGTTGAAGGAAGAGTATAAGCCCCGATTTTTACTGCTCCGTTTACTTCAAGTTTTTGGGAAGGTGTGGTTGTTCCGATACCTACATTGCCAGAACTTCTGTAAACATTACCACTATTCTCTGTCCAATAAGTTAAGGTATTGTCTGCTGACCAGCTAATACTTCCACTTCCGTTTGTTTTAAGAAATTGCCCGTTTGTGCCATCTGTTGAAGGAAGTGTGTAAGCTCCGATTTTTATAGCTCCGTTTACTTCAAGTATTTGCGATGGAGATGTTGTACCGATACCTACTTTTCCATTAGTAATAGTCAAACCGTGTACTGAATTGGTCGGAAAAACTCCATTTTGAGTCCCGTCTCCTGTATAAAAATCAATAGCATTATTTGCCGATGTTGAACTATGTCTGCTACGGATAAAATGAGAATAATCATCTGTATTATTATAACCAAATGCAATCTGAACATAGTCGTTTGCTCCGCTACTATTATCACCTCCATCAAGTTTGAGTATTCCAATCGAATTTGTACCGGTAATTTCCAGTTTTGTTCCGGGATTTGAAGTTCCAATACCTACATTACCATCAGACTGTATCCTCATATGTTCTGTATATGTGCTACCATCATCAGACCTAAAAATTGTATGACCATCTCCAAATTGAGCATCTCCAGTAATATAATTGATACCATTTGTATTAGGCAAATGGGAAACTGACCTGCCATTACTATTTTCTATTCTTATTCCACCAACAGAAGAATTATTCCCGTCAATATGTAATAAAGAAATCGGCGAATTTGTTCCGATACCCACTTTACCATCAGACTGTATCCTCATATGTTCAGTGGTATTGCCTCCCTCAAACGATCTGAAAATAGTATGGCCACTACCTGTTTCACCATCTCCTGTAATATAATTATTTCCATCAGAATAATGGAACCATGTATCTGCATTTCCATTTTCATTTTCGATTAATAATCCTTTTACAGAAGAGTTGCTACCTTTTATATTTAATAATGCAGCAGGAGAGGTAGTTCCAATCCCTACTTTTCCATTTGTAATGGTCATGCCATGCGTTGCATTTGTTGGAAATACTCCGTTTTGAGTTCCGTCTCCAGTGTAAAATTCAATTGCGTTATTTGTAATGGAAGAGTTGTGTCTAGTTCGGAGGAAATGAGGATAATTGTCTGTACCATTAAACCCAAAAGCTATTTGTGTATAATTGCCTGAACCGCTTTGACCATCTCCTCCATTAATTTTTAGTGTTCCTTCTGTAGCTAATCCGGCAAGTTCCATCTTTGTTCCTGAGCTTCCTGAACCAATTGTTGTTTTTCCATTCTCATCTATCACCACCGCTTCAGTACCGGCTACATCAAAACGGATATTATCCTCATCGGCAGATTCTTCTACTTGAATTTTGGTGTCACCATCTGTATCCTGCACACCGGTTGATATTATATTTTCATCTGCCCAGCTAACACTTCCACTTCCATCTGTTTTTAGAAATTGTCCGTTTGTGCCATCTGTTGAAGGAAGTGTATAATCCCCGATTTTAACTGCTCCGTTTACTTCAAGTTTTTGGGAAGGTGAGATTGTTCCGATACCAACATTGCCATTGTTATGAACAATAAAAGAGTTAGGTGCAGTGTTGAATGAACTGGAAACATAGGTTTTAAATCTTAAATCACTAGTTCGTAACATTCCATCCCAATAAGCAGTCCCACCTGAGTATGGATTTGAAGTTTTAAAGCAAAAACCCCAATACGAACCACTTTTTTTGTAAAGACAGAATGTATATTGCTGGCCAGAGGTTACTGGTATAATATCATTAAACCTGAAAGAAACATATCCACTACCTCCATAGTTACTAACAATATAGGAAGTACCAAGCAAAGTGCCCCCTTCACCCTGTCCTGTATAAATTTTCATTTCAAATGTCCCACTTGTATACCCATCATCATGTAACTGGACATTTGACAAATAGCCTGTAATTCCTGCTGTAAATGATTGCCATAATTTATTGTATTCACCTGAACTTCCACTTTGTGAAGTTTGAGATTGGTCCAGGGTTTCGCCTACATATTCAGCCTCCTGAAATATATCTAAAATTCCGTCAGGGCTTGTTGTGCCAATTCCCACCCTTGCATTTTCATCAATCACCATAGCTTCGGTACCTGCCACATCAAAACGAATTTTATCCTCATCGGCAGATTCTTCTACCTGAATTTTGGTGTCGCCATCGGCATCTTCCATTCCTGAGGTTGATGCTCCGATTTCGACCCATGCGGTGCTGTTGTAGTACCAAAAACTTTGGGTGTCGGTGTCGTAAACCATCAGGCCCTTGTCGGCGTTGGCATCGGGGGTCATTGCTGTTCGTTGGGCTGTGGTGAGCCGTGGAATTAGGATGCCTTTGTCGTTGCTGCCCGGTTTTAATTCGAGCAGGGCGTTGTTGCTGGTGGGCGTGTAGTTTTCGTCGTCGGTTATTACTACGTTTTGTGAAAACGATACATTAGAAAATAGAAAGAATATTATTAACAAAGTAAGAATTTTACTTTTTTGTTTTTTTTCCATCTCTCTGATTAGCTTTTTCAGGGCTTCATTTTTTTGTTTGATATTTACAATCAAAGTTTCTATTTTTTTTTCTTCGATGCTCATGTTGTCTTTTTTAGTATCCATAACATTATTTTTCAGCGAAAATACTTCAGGCAACAGGGCGAAACCAAATTTTTCACTACGCAAAAACTTGTTATGCCGTGTTTTTTTACTACGTATAAAGTAAGTATGCGAATATTAAATTGCAGTTTGTTAAAGAGTTATGATTTCGATAGCTATCGGAAGAATTATGAATCAAGAGTTGAAAATGGGATATAGAGAAGTTTTTATTTTACTTTATTGTTACTATTTCACCACACATTTTGTCACTTCACACTTTGTCAGCCTGTCACAAATTCCACTATTCCACTAAAATTTCATCAAGTAATTCACAAGGTTAGTTTCAGTGTTGAGCCTCATTTTTTTGCGAATGTTTGCTCTAAGTTTTTCAACAGTGCGTACACTTTTGTTCGTTAGTAATGCGACTTCTTTGCTCGACATGTTTAGGCGAAGGAAAGCGCAAGTTTTTATTTCTGTGGGAGTAAGTCCGGAATGTTTTTTGTCGAGCTTAACATAAAAATCGTTGTGAACTTTTTCGAAACGGGTTTCAAATTCGTTCCAAGCATCCTGTTGTATATTAAATTCTATCTCTTTGATTATTTCTTTTAATTTTTGCGCGCCGGTTTTATCGATATGTAGCAGGCATTCTTTAATTTTTAAAATAATTGTTTGAGACAAATTGTTTAGGTTCACCAAATGGATTGCATTAGTTGTAAGCTCTTTGTTTCGAAATTCGAGCCTGTTTTTAAAGTTTTCGGTTTCTTTTTCGGCAGATATTCTTTTCTGGCTTAGATATTTCCGTCTTTGCCAAAAATTTACAATCACAAAAAATAGCACCACCATCAGGAAAGCCATTGATAGAATAAGGAAATTCTGTACAGAATTCTGATTTTTCTTTTCGAACTTCAAGACTTCGATTTCTCTTTCTTTTTTTTCTGTTTCGTAGCTTACCAGTAGTTTATTGAAATTTTCGGTATTAACTTTTTCTTCAATTTGCTTTTCCAATTCGGCTTGTTTTTTAAAATAATGCAAAGAAGAATCAAGTACTCCGGTTTTTTCAAATACTTCAGAAAGATTCAGGTAAATTTTCTGTTTTTCTTTTATAAAATCCTTGTTTCTATAAAAAGAGAAAGCAATCTTGTAGTTTTTGATTGACTCCTTGAAATTATTGAATTTCATGTAGCTTTCTCCAAGAACACGATAGGTTCTTGCAATGCTGAAAGTATCTTTGAGTAATTCAAAAGTTTTTATAGAATTATTGAAATGGATAACTGCATTTTTCAGATCGTTTTGGTCTAAAAATAATCCTCCAATATTGTTCGATATTTTTGCTGCATAATTCATATTATTTGTCAGCTTTGCCATTTTTAAGGCTTTCTGATAATATTCCAACGCTTTTTCATATTGTTTTTCTGCTTTAAAAACCATACCCAAATTGGCATATGCTGCATTTATCCTTACAGTATCTTTTATTTCGCTTGCCAATTCCAGTACTTCTCTGAAATATGCATTAGATTGTTCAAGGTCAATTACTTTTGTATGATAGAATAAACCAATGTTTGTATATAAAATACATTTTAGGATTTTAGCTTTCTTATTGTCGGCATTTGTTTTTAAAGCTTCTTCTAAAAAAATTTCTGACTCAAGATAATAATACAATGCACTGTCAATCTGATGATTTAAAGAATAATTCACTCCAATCAAATTTAAAATATATCCCTTTCTTGTACTTGGATTTACTTTTATATCAATCTTTAGTGCTTTCTTTAAAGTTATGATTGACTTCTCGAAATTTCTAAGGTTTTTATCGCAAAAGGCAATCAATATGAGCGACTCTACTTTTTGCATATTGTCTTCAGACTTTGTTGCAATTTCGAATAACTTTGTTGCAATTTCTTTAGATTCTTGCGGATTGCTATAGAGTAGTTGTTGTGATTTCTTTGTCAGAATTTTAATCTGCGTAGTGTCCGCTAAGTTTCTTATTGCTGATGTCAAACTATCAACATTAATTGCATTGACTTCTAAGAATATCAATAATCCTGATAAAATTAATAAAATATTCCTCATAATAACATATGCTTAATCTTAACAAATATAAGAAATGTATTTGAAGAGCAAAAATTTAAAATGAGTAAACATTTTTTTTTAAACTATATTTTCGTATTCCTTTTCCCTGCCATAAATGGCAGGGCTATTACAGATTGTCCTTTCATGACTTGAGTTGAAAATTTGTGAAGTCACGCAACCTTCTGTTAAGCAAAGTTTGTAAATCGCTTTCCATCATAAGTAGTTTTTATGTCCGTGCCCAACAACAATAAATAAAGCTTAATTATTAAGAATAATTTTTATCTTTGCTAAATGTCTGATAAATATAAAATACATGAACCTGACAAAGCATGTTTTAGATAATATGGTTGAACAGATTGCAAATCCACGCAAGCTGGAGAAAAAATCAAAACCATAAAGGCACAGAACTTTACTTCTGGAAATCACACCCATATTTTCGACAGGAAAAATCTCCCAACAGGAATTTATTTTTATAGCTTGAATAGTATAAGTTTTTCTGATACTAAAATTATGAGTGTTGAATAATCTATAATTCTTGATTCGTTTACTATGCAGTAACATTGACAAAGTTTCAAAACTTTGTCAATGTTAATCGACTGAATATCTTTATATAAAGTTCAGCTTGTCAAATCTTCTTTCCAATATCATAAGCCAACAAAACATTCCCATGGCGGACATACAAAACTTTGTTGTTTATTACAGGATGAGCAAAATGTTCGTTTGTTCCTTTTTCAATTTTAAATGAACTTATCAATTGCAGGCTATCTTTATGAGATTTGACAAGTCCCATTTTTCCTTTTTCATTGTAAATGTAGAGCATATTATCGGCAAAAATTGTTACTCCTCTGTGAAATTTCAAGCTATCTACTGTTTCACCGGTTTGAGTATCAATAGTTTTCCATTTGGGTTTTCTATGAGCTGCACCTATCAATCTGTCTTCGTGGATTATAAAACCGCCCATAATATTATCAATTTCAGGATTTTTCCATACTTGTTTAATAGTGGAACCATCGGCCGACAGTTTTAGTTTCACACATCTATTTCCGCAACCGGCAACATAGTAGATATGTCCATTCTCAAACCATGCAGAGTTTCCATGAATATCGCAGGCTGTATCTTGTTCTTCAGTCCATAACAACTCTCCGGATTTTGCATCGAGACCTAAGAGTGTATGTTCCATAAATGTAACCAATAATTTTCGTGTAGCCAAGTCAATAATTACAGGGGCACAATATGCAGGAATTTCGCCTGCACCTTTATTTATCCATAAAGTTTCTCCTGTAAATCTGTCCAAAGCAACAATATTTGTGTCCTTACCACCGGGGGCGCAATAAACCATATTCTCATCTACAAGCAAATTTTGAGTAAATCCAAATCTGGTATTCTTTCCGTGAAAGTTTTCAAGCATATTGGTTTCCCACTTTACAGAACCTGTGTTAGCTTCGAAACAAACTATTTTACCATACCTTGAACATAAGTAGATTAAATTTCCTACTATGGTTGGAGTAGATGCTGAGCCAACATAATTTACCATCCATTCTTTTGCATATTCTTTTTTCCATAGAAGTTTCCCATCTATATCGAAGGAAAATAAATAACCCAAGCTATCAATTTCGCCGGTTACGAAAATTTTGTCGGCAGTAACGATTGGTGAACCATAGCCATTACCAATTCCTTCATATTCCCAGAGCAATGCCGGTCCATTTTCAGGCCACTCTTTCAGCAAATTGTTTTCGTAAAAAATGCCTTTGCGGTCTTCGCCTCTATACTGTGTAAGCTCAACAACATTTGTGGTGCAGGCTTGCAAAATAATTAGTATTAAAACATGCAAAAATGTGATTTTGAAATTTCGAATTCCTGTTTTCTTTTTCATAAAATTTGGGTTTTATTTGATAAAATGCAAGTATATTTTCTATTTAGGTATATTTTTTACGATGTTTCACTTTCATTCATTCCGAATTGAACTTATAATATTTTTATTCAAGAAATTCTTTAAAGTAACAAAAATCCATAATGTTCCGTTCATTAATACCACAAAAATTAGCAAAATTAAAAAATCTCCCGACAATGAAAAGGTCGGGCTTAAAATTGATGGAAGAATTGAAATTATAGAAGCCAAAACACCGAGAAATATTCCATATGACAAAAGAAGGAAGTTTTCGGTAAATATTAGCTTAAATATTTTCTGTTTCTTAAACCCTAATGCCATTAAAAGAGCAATTTCAGACCTTCGTTCAAGAAGATTGCGGTAAAGAATTATACCTATTCCTATAGTTCCAAAAACTAAACCAAGCCCTCCGAGTATCATAAAAATTGAAAGATAGGTATTTGTAACTGAATAAAACTCACGCAGAATACTTTCGGTTTTTTTTATATCAACTCCATAGTTTTGTAAACTAAAAAAGAGTAATTCAGAAATCTTTTCAGCTTCATTTTTTGGAGTTTCTATCAAAGAAATTGACGATTCATTGATTAAGGGAAAGTTTTGCTTCATAACTTGTTCACTTATAAGCAAATTCCCCTGAAAAATTGAGCTATTTAAGCCACCCGCCAGAACAAATTTTATTTCCTGCCCATTTTGATTTAGATAAGAAATTGTATCTCCAATTTTTTTCATCAAACCCCAGGTAATAACTGTTTGGTCGGCAAATGCCGGGAAAATATTTTCATCATATTCCTGCTCAAGAAGCTGCCATGGATTGTCTCTGAATTTTTCGTTAATAATTTTAGCAAAAGAAAACGATTTTCTCTGATGTAAAATTTCAGGCTTCAAGCCAATGATTGAAGGTTTTTGAACTTGATTTAAATTCAAACAACTTGCATCGTTTCCCGGTACTTTAAACATTTGAAAAAATTCTACGCTATCAAAAATCGGTTCATCATCAAGACCCAATTTTTGTTTTCCTTCCGGCGAATTTAAATTTACCGAAATTGGGATACTGGTTTCAAGCTTCAAATTATATCCACCTGTCCCGGAACTTCGGAGGCTTTCGTTTCCGAAAAAAGTTTGCCTGTTGGCAGCAGTAATAAAAACAATAAATGTTGCAAGAGCCAGCATTATAACAATTGACAAGCTTCGGAACTTGTTCCTGCCAGCATTTTTTAGCGAAAGCGAGCGAAGAGATAAAGGGCGTAGTTTTGGATTTGCAATCAATTTTTCAAAAAGTATATTTGTAGCCATGAAACTTCCGAGAAGAAACAATGCTCCGGCCGAAAGAAATAGACTTGAATTTTGGTCAATTGACGAAACTGCTGAATAAAAAACCAAAATTATAGATGCCCCAAAAGACAAAATGAGAATGCCAATTTTAAGTACATTTCTATTGTTTCTTTTTTCCCTTTTCCTCTCAAAATTGCCTCTTAGAAGCTCGGCAATCGAAAAATGCGTTTTCCTTTTTGAAGCAATAAATATTGTTAGAAACGAAATTATTAAACCTGTAATACTTCCAAAAATCAGAGTCTGTGTTTGCAAATGAACCTCTAAGCTTGATGTTCTCACAATATCGTTCCAAATTGTGTTTATTGCCAATAAAATTCCATGATTGTAGAAAACGCCAACAAATGCTCCCAAAATACTTCCAAAAATTACAACTATCAGATATTCAGATAATCGAATAATTAGAATTTGCTTTTTGCTAAAACCGAGACTTAAAAGTATTGCAGTTTCACGAATTCTAATCTCTTCATTCAATGAAAAAATTATTACAATCAGAATTATTCCCGAAAGGATTACAAAAAAACTTAGGCTCAGAAATAATTCGCCAAAATCGACACCATTGTTTGCTGCCCTAATACCTTCGCTTTTTGCAGCCTGAAATTCAAAAGCTAAATCTCTGGGATTTAGTCTATTCATTATGTGTTTTTGTAATTCGGCTTGACTAATTTCTGACGAATCGAATCTGATTGCAGTGCAATTTCCGAAATCGTTTTCCCAAATCTCCTGAGCTTTATCAATGGAAATAAGAGCTTTAGGCGTTCCTCGAAATTCTTCCCAATATTGCTCGTCTTTGTCCCTGATTTTTTTCAAATCTATAGGAATGTTTGTCTCCCACTGGCTGCATTGTGAAGCTCCCGTCAAACCCGGATAGTCAGGCATAAAGGAATGGTCTATGTTTTCATTTTTGGCAGGAATTATTCGTTTGATAATAAACCTTTCAGTTTCTTCATACAAAGTTTGAAGCCTGCCAATTCTAAAGTATTTCAAACTTAAAGTATCACCAATTTTTGTGTTTAAATCTTTGGCAAGCCAATCGTTAATAATAATTTCATTTTCGCTAATTTTTTCGCTAATGATATTCTCTGAAATTGCGGAAACAAAAGAATACGGAGCTTCTCCATTTTCAGATTTTATTAAATTTACCAAATAAGTAAAAATGACTTCTTGATTTAAACTACTGTTTAATACTGTATTAGAAATTTTCTTGTCTATAAAAATACGTTTCGAATTAATTTCAAACTTTCCAGAACCGGAAATCTCTGAAAAACTAAAAGTAGCATCTTCAGGTAGCCAAATATTTTTTAATGATTCGTTTAAAAAATGTTCATCAATATTATTTCCTTCTGAACACAAAATAAGATTTGCTTTCCCGGCAATTTCAAGTTTTTCGCACAATAGTTCCCTTTGCAGAAAAACATTATAAGGTGCTGTCTGATTGCTTTTTAGACTAAAGCTACCAAGTTGATTTTCATCGGCAATGGCTACAATCTTTAATCTTATAGAAATTGTTGCAGAATTTTCGTCAGAAAAAGGGACATTAGCAGGGATCAGTCCAGAATTTTCTACCCGAAGCAAAATCTCATCGTTCATTTCTATCTGCAGTTTTGCAGCAACATTTTGGCTAATTATTGCCTCATTGTTCTTTAATTTTGGGAAATTAATTTCTGAAAAGCTCCAAAAATTGCTGTCAATTCCAATTACTTGGGTTGAAACAATTCGCAAATTTTTGTCAGGATTAATAGAAATTCCTGAAAGGGATAAAATAGAAATTGCTCGTGATTTTGTGGCATTTTGAATATCTCTGGCAAGTTCTGCACGAACAAATCTATCGCCGGTATTTAAAACAAATTCTGTCGCACCAAGTCTTTTTTCTACTTGTTGCCTGAGACTGTATTTTATTGAATCTCCAACAATTAAAGCTCCTGTTAAAATAGCAGTACTTAAAATAGTTGCTAAAATAATAGCCAAATGCTGTTTTCTATAAAACCAAAGACTGCGGACTAATAATTTGTAAATAGACAATGTTTTAGAGATTTTTAATTGTAAATTAATCCCGAAATCTCTCGGGATAAAATCATAGCAACTTTCCTTGCGAGAGTGTATAAATTTTGTTCATTTTTTTTGCCAAATTCATGGAATGGGTAACAATCAGCAGAGAGATTTTTTGTTCCTTGTTTATTTTTGTCAATAAATCTCCAATAATTTCTGCATTCTCCTGATCGAGTGAGCCACTTGGTTCGTCTGCAAGCAAAAGTTCGGGCTGATTTATCAAAGCTCTAATCACAGCAGCTCGCTGGCATTCTCCACCTGAAAGTTGCCCGGGATAATTTTTCATCCTGTTTTCTAAACCAACAAATTGCAACAACTCTTTTGCCCTTTTTTCGGTATTATTTGTAGAATTTTTGTTTTTTTGAGCTAAAACCGGAAGCATAACATTTTCGAATAAATTGAGCTGTGGCAAGAGGTGATGCGTCTGAAAAACAAAGCCAATTTTATTGTTCCGAATTTCGGCAAGTTGATTTTCTGCATATTCATCAATGGCTTTTCCGAAAATTTTAGTTGAACCGGCGGAGGATTTGTCGAGCGTTCCTATAATATTTAACAAAGTGCTTTTTCCTGATCCGGAAGGTCCGACAATTGCAATGCTATCCTCCTTTTCAATACATAAAGATATGTTGTTAAGCACTTTATGCTCCGGAACATCATTATTGTTTTGATAAATTTTGCTAATATTATCGAGCTGAACTATCATAAGTGAATTTTATGAATGAATCTGATTTCTTTTTTTTATAGTGGTTCTCTGCTTTTTGTTGACCAATCCATATTTTTGTAATCGACATATTGTTTTGTTTAAACCTTAGCTGGATAAACCAGAAAAAATTCATGCTTTGAGTCCGAAACTTGTTTTTAAGATCGCAAAGAGTTTTATTTCATAAAACTTTGCACCCTTGTGCCTTTGCGAGATTATGTTTTGAATATATTGTGTGAAATTTCTTGCCAAATAATACAAGAATATTTTAAGTAAGATACTATTCTTTTCCCGACCTAAAGGTCAGGGCTACTTAAAATTGCTTTGTATTTTCAAATTAATGGTCGAAGTCTGAATTCTAAAATTTCAACTGACTAAACTTTAACCGTTGAACTTCATTCTGAGCTCACTAATAATTAAATCCGGCTCCAAAAAAGTTTGAATAATGGTCTGCATCTTCACCAAATTCTTCAACATGATTGTTTTCGATTTTGTATGTACAATGTTCGCCGGCAATTTTCGAAAAATAAATTTCAGATTCGTGATTATGTATATCGAACATAATAATTTTAGCAAGATTTTTGCTTTTTTCTTCTACAGCCAAACTCTCGTGACAAACCGGACAACATAAATATAGATGCTCGCCATCTTTATATTCAAAACTCGAATGTTTCAAAACTTTGTAGTTGCCTAATTGTGGAGAAATAAGGATAATACCTGTTTTATTATTTTCCAATCGGGCTGCTAAAATAATATTATCTCTTACTTTTAAATTTGCCCTACATTTTGGGCATACATAATTGTTTTTCATAGCAGATTTTTTATTATTAAAATATTTTCAATTCTATCTGATTCTATCGTAAGATTTTACAAGCTTTTCGTCTTTTCTAATACTCCTGATTGCGATTAAATAAAAGATAATTGAAACTACTGGAATATATGTTACTGCTGAGCTATACACCAACACTTTAGTTCCTAAGTCTTTTGATGCCTGAAAAGAAATAAAATAAGCCAAAATAATTAGACCAATCAGCAACAAAATATTGAAGACAATCAATCGAATTTGCATAACTCTGTTCTTATACACAATAACACTCAACAAGCTGATTATCTGAATTATGCTTAGCAAAATCAAAACTGTAATTGTATTAATTTCAACTTTTTCAGCATTCAACATATTAAAAATTCCATTAAAATCCAGGCAATAAGCTTCGCCCACACCCATCAATTTTACAATTGGAATGAAAAATAAAGAAGCAATTGCAAAGCTTGAAAGCAACAAAAAAACAGTCTGTATCCTTTGTATCATAAATTAATTTTTTGGCAAATATAAAAGTTTAGATATTAAGTTATCTATTTTGAAGAAATATTTTTATTGATATTTTTATTAATATTGTATTTTTAATGCTAAATGATATTGATAGAGAAAAATTTAAGATTAATGATGATAAAACTCCCTTGATTGTGGCTCAATTATTAAATTATCCTTGAATCATTGTTTATGATAACAATTACAATAATGTTGCAGAGATTGAATTTTCTTATAATTGTATATAGATTATATATAAAATTTTAATAAAAAAGAAAGAATTACCATGTTAAAATCAATAAAATTTAAGTCATATAAATCATATAAAGATTGGCAAGAGCTTGAAATAAAGCCTCTAACAATTTTGTTTGGAAAAAACAGTTCAGGAAAAAGTGCTGTTGCAAAACTCCCAACATTAATAGAAGAGTCTCTGATTGGAAAATTTGAAGCGCCTATACTGTTGAATAATAATGGTGTAGAATTAGGAGCTGATTTTAAAGATTTAGTTTATGGAAGAATAGATACAGAAGTATTAGAATTTGAATTGAACGCTTCTATACCAGACGACTACAATAAAAAACTTAAAGATGAAAAATTGATTGTAAAAATAGCATCAAATATTGGAATAAATAATTCACCAAAAATAATATATTGGAAATTAGATAACAGAGTTTTTGAATATAATCATTATAATAACTCTCATACTGACCAATTAGACGAAGAAGAATATCTTTGTAATTTTAGAGGTTTTAACTTAGATTTAATATTATACAAAAATAAAGATGGAATTGGAGATGCTCCAAAAAGACCTAAAATGACTCTTAATACATCATATTTTGGACCATTTCGAGAAGAACCAAAATCAAGTTATACTGAGTCTCAGTTTCAAGAAACGAGTCGTTTTGGAATAAAAGGAGAGAATGCTTATTTTTACTTAATCAAAAATTATCAAACTTACGAAAAACTATTACTAAAAAAAGTTAGTAATTGGTTTGAACAAAATTTTGAAGGCTGGAGGCTTAATGTTCAAAAAGATATTCAAAGACCAATTTATTATTTTGAATTAACAAAGGATTATCCAAAATTAAACATTAATATAAGAAATGTTGGACAAGGGATGAGTCAAGTACTTCCACTAATTGTAAGAGCTTATTACGCTGCAAATAAACCAACATTAATTATAATGGAGCAACCGGAATTGCATTTACACCCGGGAGCTCATGGTAACTTAGCTGAATTATTTGCAGATACATCGAAAGAAGAGTATAAAAATTATTTAATTGAAACGCATTCCAAAAACTTTATTTTAAGAATTAGAAGATTAATAGCAGAAGGCAAGTTTGATAAAAATGATTTAGCTCTATATTGGGTTGATTTTGATGAAGAAAAAAATACAAGTTCACTTGTTAAAATAAATGTTGATGAGTATGGAAAAGTTGATTATTGGCCAGAAAATGTTTTTAGCGAATCACTTGATGAAACAATTGCTTTAAGAACCGCTCAAAAACAAAAATAATAATGATTGTAGAAATAAAAAAAGACATATTTAACTCTTCTGATAATTTCAAACAGTTTAATTATTTACTTCAAATTCTTACAAACAAGAGAAGATATGAATTATTTATTGATATTGAAGAATTGAAAAATAATCCGGTATTTGACAGAATTGACACAGATGACAAAATAATAATTAATGAGTATTTTGATAGACAAATTCAGGAAAACAAAGAAATAAATTATTCTGTCTCACAAAATAGTTCATCTGATTTTAACATAGAAGAAGCAATTCGTTTTTTAATGAATCTATTTTAATAATTCTTGAAAACAGTTTGAATGATGCTTATTTTATCAATGCTCTAATCGAAAATTTTCGTAAAAAAAGTAAAAAAATAAAAAGGTTCAAAGATGAAAATTGGCTGAAATATGAAAATGGCGGAGGAGCTGATAATATTCCAAACACCATAATTTCAATTTTAAGCTCATTCGAGCGATTACCAAAATCAAATCATAATTATTTGAGAGCAATTGTTATTCTTGACAGTGATAGGCAATATGTAGGTATGCCTCTAAAAAATGACAAGCAAAAAATAATTGATTTCTGCAAAATGAACGAAATTAAATATCATATTCTTGAAAAAAGGGAAATGGAAAATTATATTCCAAATGAAGTTTTTGATGAAATTGCTTTTGAAACAGATGACGAATATTTAAAAGCATACAATAGTCTATCGCCAATTGCAAAAGATTATTTTGATATAGAAAAAGGCTTTATAGAAAGTTATACAAATCTACATTTTGAGGTAAAAAAGCTGTTTAAAGATGATGACAATTTTAAATTATTTAGGAAGAAATGGAAACCCAAAATTTTTCACAGTAAAGGAAGCTCTTTTAAATCTGAGTTTCCCAAGTTATTTGAACATAAAAATGTAACACAACAAAATTTATTAAATAGAGTAATACATCAAAACAATAAAAACGAATTACAAGAAATTCTTTCAAAAATTAATGAACTATTATGACTGAGAATTTGCAAATAAATACCAGAATAAAACGTCTGATTAACTATATTGAAGAAACAGATAGCGGATATATCCAAATTCCTTCATTCCAAAGAGATTTTATTTGGGAAAATAAACAGAAAATTGAATTATTTGAAAGTATTAAAAGAGGTTATCCAATTGGCTCTTTGCTGTTGTGGAAACCAAAAGAGAAATATGGAACAAGTGAATTTATTGGACCTTACCCCCTGCCCGAAGCAAGAGAGAATGAATATTTTTATATTTTAGATGGTTTTCAGAGATTATCCACAATATATGGTTGTTTAAAAAACCCCAAGAAAGCAAAAGTTGAAATCAATGAAGTTTTAAGACAAAAAGAATACTCAATATATTACGATTTAGTTACAGAAGAATTCTTTATTCCTCGTTCTGTATCAGTTGAGCTAACACAAATACCTGTTTATACATTAGTTGACACTTTTGAATTTCTCACTTATGCAAACAAATTACAAAATGAATTTACAGATAATGAAAAAACAATATTATACCTTGAACGAGCAAAAGAATTAACGACAATATTCTCTGATTTCACATTGCCTGGTATCGAAATTATTGGAGGAAAAATTGAGGATGCGATTGAAATTTTTACAAGGATAAACTCAAAAGGTTCCATTATTTCACCTGACTGGATGTTATCTGCCTTAACAAGTAATGAAAATAAGGATTTTAATTTAGGTAATTTAATAAATGAATTAATTGTTGATTTAGATGAATTTAACTTTGGTAATATTAAAAGAGTATTGATTGTCCAGTGTATCCAAAATTCATTCGGTAATATTTATTTTGATACTAAAATTGAAGTTTTGCATAAGCGTAGCAATTTTATTGAAACTACATACAAAACAATTGAAAGTATAAAAAAAGCTGTAAAATTTCTTTTTGAGGAACTTTTAGTTGTTTCTAACAAATTATTACCTTACAACAGTCAACTAGTTTTTATTACCGATTTTTTTAACCAAATAGAAAATCCATCAATTCAACAATTAGATATATTAAAAAAATGGTTCTGGCAAACAACATATGCCAACTATTTTACAATATATTCTTTAAGTAAAATTAGAGAAGCCTACGAATTATTTCAAAAATACTTGCAAGGTAAAACCGACCAAATCCTTTATAATGATAAACCTAATAATCCATTTACGGTTATAGATTTTCCCAATAAAATATTTTTTGGTAGTGTAAGAGCAAAAGCTCTTGTTCTATTTATGCTAAATTATTCGCATAATTTTAAACCAATTAATGCTGACGAGGATTGTAGTTTAAAATTAAGATATTATATACATGAAAATAGTGCTAAGAATAAATTACCTGAAAATGTTATCCCCTTAATTCGTAATGTAATAACACAAAAAGGTCACCAAAAGAATTTGGGGTTTACCTTAGATGAAAAAGATTATAATAAATATTTCCTTACAGAAGCAATGTTAACTCTTGACAAAAAAGGAGACACAGTTGGTTTCTTGAAACAACGAAAAGAACTTATTATTCAAGCAGAAAGGAAATTTGTCGAAGAACTAAATTTGGTCTATGAACAATAATAATCTTGCAAAACATAATCCTCCTGTAATAATCACATAATTCTACTATCTATTTTAAGATTGGAATTTTTATTAATCCCATTTTCAACTATAAATTATATGACTAGTTTTAAATTCTAAAAGTGCTCAAAATTGTAGCATCAGGTGGTTGAAGTTTCAATTTCAGACAAAAAAAAGCCCTGCAAACATGAAGAATGCAGGGCAAAAATTAAAACTGAAACATGAACCCAACTAAACTAATCTACCTTTTATTAATCAGTTTAGCAATTGTCTTTTCATTAGCAATAAGTTTAATTAAATATGTTCCGGCGGCATAGTTCCTTGCATCGAAAGTTAATTCATGCTCACCTTCCTTGACTTCTGAGTTTAGTAGAACTTCACATTTTTCGCCAAGCAGGTTGTAAACAGCCAATTCAACTTTTGTGTCTGTCGGAACAAAAAACTTAATCCTTGTAGTTTCGATAAACGGATTTGGAATATTCTGATAGAGTTGGAAATCTGCAATTTGATTATCAATAATTGAGATTTTATCAACGATAGAAATTTTATTGGTTTCGTAAAACTCATTGCCTTCTAACCAACTTGAAATTTCCATATCGAATTCTTCTCCTGATTTGTTCAATCTTAGTATGAAGGTTTCAGATTTATACATTCCATCAGTTTCTCTCGAATATTCATCGTCTCCCCAAATTGCGATTGACAGAATTTCTCCCTCAAAAACAGATGCACCAACTATTTTGTTACTTCGTGTTAATACTCCTATTTCGTCCCCCATTTCAGGAGAAATCTGCCAAGCGTCTTGTGGTATTATCAATGTCATATTATTCCCTGTATTTTTAACATTGTTATAAAATTCAGGTTTCGCATGAGAATTTATCGATTTCTGCATATTTACAGTATTTGCAGGATATAACAATGTAGTAGCTACATTTGTTTTGATTTGGTATCCTTCTCCGGGCACCAAATTACCTATGGCATTAATTCCCCATTGAGGATAATAAATACTTCCTACATCATCTTTTACAATTACTACATCTGCAACAATTGCATTCAGCATTAATACAACATCGGCAGGTGCCTGAAGCAGATATCCGAACATACTCCAACCTTCAGCTATGGCAATTGGCGAAAGCTCAGGTACAACAGGTGTTCCAAATACTTCTAATACAAGTGGAATATTTGTTTTAATCTGGTATGCATTTCCAATAGTCATACTGCCAATTGCATTGATTCCCCACTGTGGATAATAGATGCTTCCTACATCGTCTTTCACAATAACAACATCGGCTACTATTTGTGAAAAAACAACATTTATTGCAGGATCAGTCGGAATCATATAGGTTGAGAACATGCTCCATCCTTGAGGCAAATTAATAATTTGTGATGAGCTTACACAATCTATAGTTACTGTATCACAATATATGCTTGTGCAACTGTAATCTGTTGTGATTGTCAAACAAACAATATATGTTCCATTTGCAGAATATACATTATTTGCATTTTGAACAGTTGAACTATTACCATCGCCAAAGTCCCAATTCCAGTTTGTTATGGTTCCGGGGCTTGATGTGGAAACATCGAAGAACATTATGTCTGGACAATTTGCATAAGTATATTGGAAATTTGAATTACACTGTACCTGTGGAACACAATCAACATAAACAGTGTCACACCACGAACTATAGCAACTGTCATCGGTTGTAACTGTTAAACAAACTAAATAAACTCCGTCAGCAGTAAAAGTATGATTTGGATTTTGAACATTTGCAGTTCCACCATCACTGAAGTTCCAATTCCAACTTACAATATTTCCAGGACTTGATGTTGAAGCATCGAAGAACATTATATCTGGACAATTTGCATATGTGTATTGGAAATTTGAATTACACTGAACTTGTGGTACACAATCTACATAAACTGTATCACACCACGAACTATAGCAACTGTCCTCGGTTGTAACTGTTAAACAAACTAAATAAACTCCGTCAGCAGTAAAAGTATGATTTGGATTTTGAACATTTGCAGTTCCACCATCACCGAAGTTCCAATTCCAACTTACAATATTTCCAGGACTTGATGTTGAAGCATCGAAGAACATTATATCTGGACAATTTGCATAAGTATATTGGAAATTTGAATTACACTGTACCTGTGGAACACAATCAACCTGAACAGCAGTACAGGATGAGTCAATGCAATTGTCAGTTGTTGTTGTGGTAAGACACACGGTATAAGTCCCATCGGCTGTATATGTATATGTTGGATTTTGCATAGTAGATGTATTACCATCACCAAAATCCCATAGCCAACTATTAATACTTCCAGATGATGAAGTTGAAATATCAACAAACGAAACACTTGGACAATTTCCTACGGTAAATTGGAAATCAGTATTGCATTGAGCAGCTACAGGAATTACAGTCAATATCATTGTATCGGAATTTGAACAATTATACATATCGTAAGCTACTGTTATTAGTGTATAATCTCCAGCTTGTAATGTTGAAGCATCAACTACTATTTGATTTCCAACCACAGCCGATGGCCAAGCCTCGAAGTAATTGTAATATGTATATCCTGGTACTTGAGCTCCAAGCGTAACAATATCAGCAGTTGTAATTGTGGTATCTTCTCCAAGATTAACCATTGGTAGAGGATTTACAGTTACAATAATATCATCAATAGCCTCACATAAATTTCCATCAGTAACTGTCAAGAAATAAGTAGTTGTAACTGATGGACTTACTTCAATAGATTGCGTTTGTTCACCTGTACTCCACGTATAAGAATCATACTGTGCCATGGGATCAAGAGTTATAGTGTCGCCTTCACATAGGAACATATCGGGTCCAAGATACATCCATATGTTGCACGTATCCTCTAACAAAATAGTATTGCAGAAAGTATATGAGCAATTGTTATTGTTCATATCGGTTACTGTCATGCAAACAAAATATTGCCCGTAGTTTATATAATTATGAACTGGGTTAGGTGTTCCATAATCATAGAATCCGTCTCCGAAATCCCAGGAAACATCATATTGACCTGAGCCACCCATCATATTTCCTGCAAATACAACAGTTGTATCATTAACTGTGTATGTAAATTCATTATAAATAGGATCAATTACTATAGTATCGCAATAAGTAGCTGTACATGTTGGATCAATTGGATCGATTGCTGTCAAACAAACCAAATAAGTACCTGGGGCTGCATAAGTATGGTGCATAAAGTTAGTATCAACATACTGAGTTCCATCACCCATATCCCATTCGAGATACATGTTGTAGTTGTACCCGTTTGAAGCATTTCCAGAGAAATTGTATTCGTAACAATCCATTGCATATGTATAGAAATCTACATACATATCGCAAGCCGAAGAATCAATATCAATCTGAACAAAATCACTAACAACACAACCGGCAGCATCGGTAACTGTGAAACTGTAATTACCAGCTGTTAAGTTAGAAATATTATATGTAGTTTCACCAGTATCCCAAATGTAGCTAAATGGTGGAGTTCCGTTTGTAGCCATGAGGCTTACATAACCGTCATATGCTCCGGCTACAGATTCATTTCCAATAGTAGGGAATACTGACAACATGCAAGGCATAACCGTAAGTTCATCAATATTAATATCATCAAGATAAATTACATGATCGCCCCAGTGGATGGTTTGCCAGCTAATGTAGTAAACACTATCAATAGGAACAGTTATTGTATCAACAACTTGTACCCAGCTTGTAGAACCGGCAAGTATCATATCATGAATATCATTATAAACCGAATCAGTTTCTAATCCTGACCTTAGTTTAAGATCCATCAATCCGGCAGAAACATCAGTACGATACCAGAAGCTTATTTCATATGCTTTAGACGATTCTAAATTGAAACAATGCGTGAATAACCAGTCGTTTGCAAAATTTGATTGATAATCATACTTATATGAGTATGAACCGGTATGAGCATCAATATTAGTTCTTGTCCAGGTATTCATGTCATTATTTGCATCGAAAACAGTATAATCGTAATGCAATGGTTCAGAGTTTTCAAAACTCATAGTGTATGCTACAGGATAATGGAAACATGTATCGACATAAGTTCCTGCTTGTATCAAAATTGCTGTGTCAGCCGAGCATCCGTCAGCATCGGTAACAGTTACTAAATACAAACCAGCAGTAAGTCCGGCTTGATCTTCAACAATTGATCCGGTGTTCCAAACATAACTATATGGAGGTGCTCCAAGATTAACAGTTAAATCAATTTCTCCATCATAATCACCAAGTATAGTTTCGTCTATTTTGGTGAAACTTAAGAAGATATCACAAGTATCAAGAGGTGGAGTTGTAAATATCAAAATCATTGTATCAGCACTACAACCTTCGTCGTCAGTAACTGTAACACCAAAATACCCGGCTGTTAAACCTGCTTGATCTTCAACTATAGAACCTGTATTCCATGAATATGTATAAGGAGGCGTTCCTAGATTTACAGTTAAATCAATAGAACCATCATAAGCTCCAAGAGTTGATTCATTAACTTTTGTGAATGTCAGATACATATCACAGGTATCAGGAGGAATTGTTGTGAGAACTGCAATAATTGTATCAGCAGAGCATCCTTCGGCATCCGTTACGGTAACTGAATATATACCTGCACCAAGACCAATCTGATCAGCAACAACAGAACCAGTATTCCAAACATAAGAATAAGGAGGAGTTCCGAGATTAGTTGTGATATCGATTGCTCCGTCGTTTGCTCCCATCACCGATTCATTTGCATGTGTTGCAGTTAAATAAATATCGCAAGTATCAACTGGGAGTATAACAAGAATAGTAATATACCGTATATCTATACAACTATCTGCATCTGTTACTGTAACTATATATAATCCTGCATATAGTCCAGACTGATCTTCAACAGTTGAACCTGTATTCCAAATGTATGTAAATGGAGGTGTTCCGAGATTTACTGTTAAATCTATTGAACCATCCGAAGCTCCATATGGTGGATTAACTTGAGTGAATGAAAGATACATGTCGCAAGTATCAACCGGAGGAGTGCTTAGGATTATTATGCTTGTATCAGCCATACAGCCTTCGCCGTCGGTAACAGTAATTGTATATAATCCGGCAGTCAATCCTGATTGGTCTTCAACTATAGAACCTGTATTCCATGAATAAATGTAAGGAGGTGTACCCATATTTACGGTCAAATCTATAGAACCGTCGAAAGCTCCAAAAATTGATTCATCAACTTTCGTGAAAGTGAGATACATTTCGCAAGTATCAATTGGAGTATCTGTAAATATGAAAATTACAGTATCGGCAGAGCAACCTTCGAAATCGGTTACTGTTACGAAATAATATCCTGCTGTTAATCCGGCTTGGTCTTCAACAAGCGAACCTGTGTTCCAAGTATAAGTGTATGGTGGAGTTCCAAGATTAACTGTTAAATCAATTGATCCGTCATAAGCCATAGCACTTGATTCATCTACTTTCGTGAAAGATAAGTATATATCACAAGTATCCGTAGGAATTGTAGTTAAAATAGGAATAATCATATCGAAGGAACAGGTATCAGCATCAGTTACGGTAACTGAATATAATCCCGCACTAAGTCCGATACGATCTTCGTCTATTGAACCATCGTTCCACATAAAACTAAATGGAGGTGTTCCGAGATGAACAGTTAGATCAATCGTTCCGTCGTTTGCACCCATTACTGATTCGTTGGTGTGCATAGCTGTTAAGAAAACATCGCAAGTATCAGCAGGTGGTAATGCAAGTATCAAAATTGAAGTATCCGCCAAACAGCTATCAGCATCCATTACAGTTACCTGATAAATTCCGGCAGCGAGTCCTGTTCTGTCTTCGCTTGCTGCACCATCATCCCAAATGTATGTATAAGGAGTAGTACCGCTATATACTGTCAAATCTATCTCTCCATCGAAACTAAACAGACTTGTAGCGTCAACTTTATTATAATCTAATGTCATGGTACATTCCGTACAATCAATACATTCAACATTAAAATCGTCCATAAATACAACACCGTCTTTTAAGAAAATTGTTTGCCATGCAAAATAATAAACACCGCTAGCAGAAACCTGAATAGTATCAACAATTTCAACCCAAGTTGTAGTTGGTGTCATTATGGTTTGAAGAATTGGCATAATCCAGGCTGTTGTATCAACATTTGTTCCCATACGGAATTGCATATGTAAGCTATCAGCAGCAGTTTCTGTACGATACCAGAACGATACAGCATAAGTTTGTGTAGCATCCATATCGAAACAACGAGTAAATAACCAGTCGTTGGCAAACCAAGCCTGATAATCGTAGGTGAAAGAAGCTAATCCTGTACGTGAAAATGATGGATTATATTGTTCTTTCCAAATATTATAATCATTATTTGCATCAATTATTGTCCAATCACTGAAATCTTCGGAAAGCTCGAAACTCATTGAATAAGATCCTAGAGAATATCCACAAGTTGCAGGTGGTTCGGCAACTACAAATGTCTCAACAACAAAACAACCAATTGCATCAGTAGTTGTAACAGTATAAACTCCGGCTACCAATCCATAAAGGTCTTCGGTAGTTTCACCAGTACTCCAAATATAAGTTATAGGTGCAGTTCCTACAGTTACCCCGTAATCTATCCAGCCATCAGACATTCCAAATGCAGAAGCATCTTGAACAAAATTACTGGTATGCAATTCGCTAATTTCAACAGTGATAGTATCTGTATGAGGCACGCCGTAATATCCAATTGCCGTAACAAAATAGTCAGTATCAACAGTTGGGAATACAACAATTGTTTGTGTTGTTTCGCCTGTGCTCCACAAATATGAAGCATAGCTCGAACCGGCATCAAGTATAGCTCCCATTCCAAGACAAATCAAAGTGTCAGGTCCTAAATCCAATGGTGGAGATACAATAGGAGAACTACCTTTTTCTATCATTCCGCCTTGAATTTCGAAAAATCCTCCTTTTCGTCCGGAAGCAACAAACTCAACTTGTGAAGCTGGTTGCATAGATTCGAATACGAAACGAATTCCATAAGAATCTATATCTTGCAAGAATGCAGCTGCAATTGCCTGAGCTTGTAGTGAATAATTTGCTGAACTATCAATAGGAAGGCAATAATCGGTATTTCCTGAAATAGAATCAGTTTGTCCGAGATAAGCAAAATATTGAATAGTCTGATGATAATCCGGCATATCGCTTCCGCAAATTACTTCGCCATTTACGGTCATATACCAGGTACCACCTGTGTATTCGCGAGTTTCTACATCACCATTCAATTCCCAATCCGAACCCTGAACATCAGCACCAAGATCGGCAAAATCATAATGAAATTTCAAATCATCAGCTGAAAGGTTAAAAGAAGCCAATGCATTTGTTAATGCAGGGAATCCTTGAATCATCCCGTTTCCACGGAAACCGCAAGTTGCTAATGGGTCAATATCTGAATAATCTCTTGATGCCAAATAATAATAAGCAACAGCTATTGAAGCAGGTGGCTGTGGCAAAATATGTCCAACAGCATTTCCTTCTGCACAAACAGGATTTGCGTTCCAGGCAGCAGTTCCCATATTTTCAGAACCTAAACCTAAAATTGGAATAAATTCGTTTTGAACAAGTGGATTAACAAAGCCCATATAGTCGTGGGTTTCGCCATAGTTATAAGTTGCACAAGGATCAGCCGGATTACTGTTATATCTGGTTCTTACTCTGATTGTATGGTATGCAGCAGGAACTACAGGAGATAATGTGAAAGAAGTTGTATAAGTAGTATTCGATTGTGAGCAAACTAATGAATCGAAAATCTGTTCGTTTGCTTCGAAAATATAGTTGTCGTTCCAATCGATCCACATACTTACCCATTGGTTTGAGTAGCCACATGTAATTTCGAAATTGTGAGTAGCTCCTTGTGTAAGGTTAGCAATCATGTTTGTATAATCGCCATAAGCATTTGGCGAGCAGCCTGTATTTGTATGAACTAAATCAGCAATTGTAATATCATCGATATAATCGCCTAAGCTACAACCTTGTGTATATGAAGGTGTACAGTATTGGGGATTGTTAACATTTACATTAACATTCACCGATTGGCTTGCCTGGCAATTGTTTGCATCAGTTACATAAATTGTATATGTAGTAGTTGCAACCGGCGAAACCCAAGGATTCAAAGCAAAAGGATCACTAATTGCCATTGATGGCGACCAGTAATATGTAAATGGTGCAGTTCCTCCAACAACTATTGGATTTAGCTGTACAGAATCACCAATAGAAATTGTTTCGTCAGCCATTGCTTGAACGCTAAGATTGCAATAATTTGCAGGTACAGTAAAGCTTGTATCGAAAACACAACCGGCAGCATCTGTAATTGTTACGGAATATAAATTTGCATAAAGCCCTGAAATATCTTCAGTAATTTCAAAATTTGACCAAAGGAAAGTAAATGGTGCTGTTCCGCCATTTACACTTAGGTCGATAGCTCCATCTTGTTGATTATTAAATTCTTCGGTAATTATTGCTGAAGCTGAAAGATTGCATGAACCTACATAAGGATTTACAAATGCCGTATAATCATGAGTTTCACCATAAAGATAATTTGCACAAGGGTCAGCAGGATTAGTATTGTAAGCCAAGCGTACTCTAATTCTATGATATGCAGCGGGTACTACTGGGGAAAGTGTAAAAGTTGTTGAATGCAATACATTTGCAGACGGGCAATTGAAATTATCAATTATCTTTTCACTAACTTCAAAAATACCATTGTCGTCCCAGTCTATCCACATACTTACACTTTCGTTTGCGTAAGTAGTGCTAATTTCAAATGTGTGAGTTGCTCCTTGAGTCAGATTAGCAATCATATTTGTATAATCGCCATAAGCTCCGGCAGAACAACCTGTATTTGTGTGAACCAAATCAGCAATTATGATATCATCGATATAATCATAACTACATCCATAGGTATAAGTTGGTGTGCAGTATTGTATAGTAGGAACATTTACATTCACCGATTGGCTTGCCTGGCAATTGTTGGCATCAGTAACATAAATTGTATATGTTGTAGTTGCAACCGGCGAAACCCAAGGATTCAAAGCAAATTCATCACTAATTGCCATTGATGGCGACCAGTAATATGTAAATGGTGCAGTACCACCAACAACTATTGGATTTAGCTGTACAGAATCGCCAAGTAGAATTGTTTCGTCAGACATTGCCTGAACGTTAAGGTTGCAATAATTTACAGGAACAGTAAAACTTGTATCGAGAGCACATCCAAGGCTATCGGTTATTGTAACGTAATATATGTTTGCAATTAAGCCTGAAATATCCTCTGTGGTTTCTCCATTAGACCAAATATATGAAAAAGGTGCAGTACCGTTTGCAATCGAAATATCAATTGCACCATCGGCTTGACCGCTAATTTCCTCTGTAATAACAGCACTTGCAGAAAGATTACATTGAACTGGTGATTGTCCTCCTAATTCTATCCTTCCCGATTGAATTTCGAAAATACCTCCGGCTCTTCCACTATGACTAAAATCTTGCTGTAGTGCAGGTTGCATCGATTCGAATACAAAACGAATTCCATCATTTCCAATGTCTTGTAAAAATCCGGCAGCAATAGCTTGTGCTTGCAAAGAATAATTTGCTGAACTATCCGTAGGAATACAGAAATCGGTATTTCCTGAAATTGAATCCATAGAACCGAGATATGCGTAATATTTTATCGTTTGATGAAAATCCGGTAAATCGCTACCGCAAATTGTTTCGCCAGCAACGGTCATGTACCAGGCTCCACCAGTGTATTCACGTGTTTCGATATTACCAACCAAATCCCAATCAGAACCTTGAATGTCAGCACCTAAATCTGAAACTGCATAATGGAATCTTAAATCTGAAGATGAAAGTCCATAATTGTTCAAAGCTGCTGTTAGCAATGGGAATCCTTGAATAACAGAGTTTCCGCGGAAACCACAAGTTGCAAGTGGATCGATATCTGAATAATCTCTTGATGCTAAATAGTAATAAGCTACTGCAATAGAAGCAGGTGGCTGTGGTAAAGTATGCCCGCCAGCACTTCCTTCGGCACAAACAGGATTGGCATTCCAAGCCGCCGTTCCCATGTGTTCAGAATTTAAACCTAAAATTGGAATATGCGCATTTGTCTGAATAGAATTAACAAATCCCATATAATCGTGAGTTTCGCCATAACTATATATTATACACGGATCAGTAGGATCTTCGGCATAACGCGTTCTTATCCGAATAGTATGAAATCCGACAGGAGTATATGGCGATAATGTGAAAGTTGTAGAAGCAGTTACATTTGATCCAGAAATATGAAAACTATTTATAACTAATTCGTTTGATTCAAAAACATAGTTGTCGTTAAAATCAATCCACATACTTGCTCGCATAACAGGAGCACCTGCACTTATTTCAAATGTATGTGTTGCCCCAGGGGTAAGGTTAGCAGTCATATTTGTAAAATCGCCATAATTTGCAGGAGAGCATCCTGAATTTGTATGAACCAAATCGTTAATAGTTACATCCAAAATAGCAACACTATTACATGGTTGATAATATGGTGGGATACAATATTGTGTTGAATTTACAAAAACATCCAGACTTGCAGTCGCTATGCAATTTAATGCATCGGTAACCTGTATTGAATACCCAGTATTATTAGTTGGTGAAGCCCATGGATTTGCTGAAAATTCATCGCTAAGTGCATATGAAGGCGACCAATGATATGTTAATGGTGCTGTTCCCCCACTAATAATCGGATTTAACTGTACAGAATCACCAAGGGAAATTGTTTCGTCAGCCATAGCTTGAATACTTAGGTTACAAGCATAATTAGCAGGCACAGTAAAACTAGTATCTAAAGCACATCCTGCTGCATCGATGATGGTAACAAAATAAATGTTAGCAATAAGTCCGAAAACATCTTCAGTTGATTCACTATTCGACCACAAGTAAGTATAAGGATATGATCCGCCTGATACAGTTAAATCAATTGCTCCATCCTGTTGATTATTTAATTCTTCAGTAATTATTGCTGAAACAGATAAATTACATGGTAGTGGATTTGCTCCGGTTTCCAGATAGCCCGATTGAATTTCAAAGAAACCTCCGTATCTGCCGTTTGCATTCAATTCTACTTGCAAAGCAGGTTGCGATGATTCGAAAACAAATCTCAATCCATTAGCTCCGACATCTTGTATAAATGCTGATGCAATGTCCTGAGCTGCTTGAGAGTATGAATTGTCAGTAATATCAGTTGGTATAAAGAATTCAGTATTACCATAAATAGAATCCGTTCCGCCTTGATAAGCATTGTATTCGATAAACATTGTAAAGTCTGGCATTACACCTGACATAATCACTTCATTACCTAGACGGATTTGATAACTTCCACCAGTATAAAGACGTGTTTCGAGGTCGCCAACTAAAGTCCAGTCAGAACCTTGAACATCAGCTCCAAGAGATTGGTATCCCCAAGAGAATTTTAAATCGCCCGTAGTCAAGCCATTCGCTGTTAGTGCATTCGATAGATTTTGAAAACCTTGAACAAAACCTGTTCCTGTGAAACCTTCGCTTGAAAGTGGATCAATATTATCCCAATCGCGTGAAGCAAGATAGTAATATGCATAAGCAATGGAAGCTGGAGGACTAGGTAATGGATGACCTCCTGAAACTCCTTCAGGACATGCGGGGTTTGCATTCCATGCAACAACACCATTATGGTCAATTTCTAATCCAATTATTGGCAAGAAATTCGCGACAATTTGTGATATTAATTCTATTTGATCTGTCATCTGGCAGCCATTAGCATCGGTAACAGTTACTTCATATATTCCAGCTCCTAAATTATTTAAATCTTCAACCACATCTCCATTGCTCCATAAGTAAGCAAATGGTGGGGTTCCATTATTTACAGTAAGGTCAATTGAGCCAGTATTTCCAATCAAAGGATTTATACCTACAAAAGCCAAAGTCATCAATGGTTCTTCACCAACATTAGCAATACCAAATACCTCACGACCAAGTGCGTCGGTTACAGTTACTTCATAAATTCCAACTACAAGATTCACAGCATCTTCAATTGCCTGACCATCCGACCAAGCAAAAACAAAAGGTGCGGTTCCACCATTCACAGTTAAATCTATCCAACCCGTATTTGCACCATTACAATTTACATCGTGTTCTACAATATTCAAAAATGGATGTACTTCGGGACCAAATTCATATGCTCCAACATCGGGCATAGAAAGTGCAGGTGTCGGACGAGCATTGCCATCCAAATCGTCTGCTGGAGATCCAACGTTTATTCCTGTTTGAATACATGGGCTTAGAGCTGAAATATGATAATCGAAATGTGCAGGATCATTAAATAATGGATCCTGATCGAAACATCCTAATAAGTACCAGACATTTCCGGCACCATCCTCAATATCAGAAAATTTCATATCAACCGTACCTTCATTAGTTAATTGGATTGTAGAGTTGGGTTGTGACAATCCGTAAATAATTGAATTTGTTACCCATAAATTTGGAGTTCCATTAAATCCTCTGATAGATAAAGGATAATTTCCCGGATTGTCAGCCATAGTACAATTAAAAATATGGATATCACCGTAGTTGAAAATACCTAAAGCTGTTGCATAATTATCGCAAGTATTTCCGTAGAAAAGATTGTTGATAAAGTGGAGTTCTCCCAATTCTATTGCTACAGCTCCACCATCGTAATATGCATAATTATCAGAGAAAACATTGTCTTTTACAATTCCGTAAGAAATGCCTTTTAAACGCATTGCTCCACCATCGCCGTAAACGACTGTTCCATTTGCCTGATTATTTGCAAATGTATTTCCTTGAATGAGTGTTCGGGCATCATTTATCGAACCATTATATATTTTAATTGCTCCTCCATTACCATTACTTCCGTTAGTTCCGGCAATGTTTCCCTCGAAATAATTATTTAAAATTTCAAGCTCTGAATATTGAATTTCAATTGCTCCACCACCAATGGTTGCTTCATTATTTCTAAAAATATTATTTTGAATAACACACATTGCAGCAGGGGCAACTAAACCATAGTAATATCTTATTGCACCACCTGCATGTGCTGTATTGTTTTCAAATAAATTATTCTGAATAATCGGCGAAAGCGTGTTACTTGTTGGGTAACCATGATCCATAAGGATTGCACCTCCATATGTGCTGACTCCTCCCGAACTACAGTTAGTCATTGTGAAGCCTTCAATAATAGTTCCTTGAGTTATCCAGCTATTTGATAAGCCATCGAAATCGAAAATAAATGCACGTGAAGTATTTTCTCCATCAATGATACAATTTGCATATCCGTTCTGAGAATGAATATACAAATCTTTGTTTTGCCAATGCAAATCAATATTTCCGGGTCCTTGCCATAGTCCGTCAGCTACAACAACCTCATCGCCATTTACAGCAGCATCAATAGCATCCTGAATAGTTGGTTGGTCTGCAGGGACATTAATAGTAGCTTGTGAAAAAGCACTACTGCTCGCCAAAAATGAAACCGCAAAAATTACCAAAATCGAAAGCATCTTTATATGGATACTGAATAAATTCAGATATGCTTTCTTAAACTTTTCCCTATCTATAAAGGGGTTTTTACAATTTTCTCTAATAGTTTTCATGTTACAACATTTTAGTTAAATATTTATTTTATATATTACACTCTTTCAATTACTTAAATACACACAAAAATTCATGCATAATTACTAAACTATTTATTATAAGTTTTCGGCTTTTAGAATATGGTGCATAATTGATGGTATTGTGCAAGTATTAATTATTATTTGGTAATAAAAAAACCTGCATATAAAACACAGCAATTCCGCAAGAAAAAAAAGAACTCTTTATGTAGCTGAAGTTTAGAGAAATATGATTTAGGCTAAAATTTATTTTTCTTGCTATTTTTTTAGTTTTACTCAGATGAACCACATTTATCATAAA
>Ga0233431_1001618_pt1 | contig 37545 bp, 23 predicted proteins | sample SI_118_April2016_FD_179867 | JGI IMG/M metagenome (GOLD analysis project Ga0233431, IMG submission 179867) | Seawater microbial communities from Saanich Inlet, British Columbia, Canada - SI_118_April2016_200_MG | ecosystem: Environmental > Aquatic > Marine > Inlet | place: Canada: British... | reverse complement strand
TTCCTCAGCTTCATGTAACTTGTTACCTTGCTACACGTGAGGTTCGGTTCTAGATTGTTGGTTAAACTTTATCTAGGTTGGATTAGCCAACTTATTCGTACCAGCTTCGCTTGGCACTCTCATTATTATTTCCTAATTCTTATTTAATGCTTATAAACATATATAAAGTAATGTACAATAACACTATTTTAGAGATTTAAAAATTTGAAAAGCATTTTAATATTTGCATATTTAAAACAGCAATATGCAAATATTAAACAAAAGGAAGACTGAAGATGAATATTGTTATTTTAGATAGTTATACGACTAACCCTGGAGATTTAAATTGGGATAGCTTAAAAGCTTTAGGGAACTGTACAATATACGAAAGAACAACATCTAGAGAAATAATCTCACGTTGCATTGATGCTGATATAATTATAATCAATAAAGTTATTCTATCAAAAGAAATTCTTAATCTACTTCCTAAACTTAAATTTATTACAATCCTTGCTACAGGTTATAATGTCGTTGATATAAAAGCTGCAGAAGAATTAAATATTTCAGTTTCCAATGTACCTGAGTACTCGACAAAATCAGTAGCACAAATAGTGTTTGCACATATTTTAAATTTCTGCCACCATATTGAAAACCACAGTTTAAGTGTCCATAATGGAAACTGGAGCAACTCTCAAGATTTTTGTTACTGGAACTCTCCGCTAATTGAACTTTCAAATAAAAAATTGGGCATTATAGGTTTTGGAAAAATAGGGAAAGAAGTATCTAAAATAGCAATGGCTTTCGGGATGAAAATTCTTATCCATAGCAGAAGTAAAATTAATAATCTACCAAAAGATATTAAAGAAGTAGATATTGAAACTATATTTAGAAATAGTGATTATATAACACTTCACTGCCCTCTAAATAAAGAAAATAAGCAGTTTATAAACGCTAAACGCCTCAACACAATGAAACCAAGTGCATTTCTTATCAATACAAGCAGAGGTGGATTAATTAATGAATCAGATCTAGCAGATGTCCTAAATAAAAACATAATCACTGGTGCCGGCCTTGATGTATTATCAGAAGAACCACCTGTAAACAGATCCCCATTAATCGGCGCTAAAAACTGTTATATAACACCTCATATAGCATGGGCAACATTTGAAGCCAGAAAAAGATTAATAGATGTTACAGTCGAAAATGTAAAAGCATTTATAGATAACAAATGTCAAAATACAGTTAACTAACAAGCAGGAAAAAAGATTATTTTTTCAATAAGTCTTCAATTATTTTTTCACTGTCAGCAGACATAATTTGTTCGAATAGATTTTCCATTTCGCCGCTCATTATCCCTGGAAGATCATAAATTGAAATTCCAAAACGGTGATCTGTTACTCTATTTTGAGGATAGTTATAAGTTCTGATTCTTTCACTTCTGTCACCAGTCCCAATTTGGGCTCTTTTAGAATCAGCCTGTTTTGCAGCCTCTTCACGCTGTTTTACTTCAAGCATTTTAGCTTTTAGTATTCTTATAGCTGTTGCTTTATTTCTATGCTGTGATTTTTCCTGTTGTGAAGCAACACTTACACCACTAGGAATATGTGTAACTCTAACTGCAGAGTCTGTTGTATTAACACACTGTCCGCCAGGTCCTGAAGATCTGAAATAATCATATCTTAAATCTTCTTCTCTAATTTCAAGTTCAACATCTTCAGCTTCAGGTAATACAGAAACTGTAATAGTAGAAGTATGAATACGACCACCTGATTCAGTTGTTGGAATTCTCTGTACTCTATGAACTCCGAATTCATATTTCATTATAGAATAAACATCATTACCTACCAAAGAAAAAATAACCTCTTTAATTCCGCCAAGTGAGCTGCCTGAAAAATCAAGAACTTCTTCTTTCCATCCTTTTATTTCAGCAAATTTACTATATGCTCTGTATAATTCACCGGCAAATAGTGCAGCTTCATCTCCACCGGCAGCAGGTCTAATTTCCACAATAATATCTTTATCGTCATTTGGATCAGGAGGCATTAATAGTATTCTGACCTTACTTTCAAGCTTTGTTATTTCTTCTTCTAAATTTTTTATATCAGATGAAACCATTGCATGCATTTCTTCATCATCTTCTCCCTGAAGTAAAGCTCTATTTTCGTCAAGCTCTTCAGCGGCAGAAACCCATCGATCATAATCCTTCAACAAAGAAGTTAATTTCTGATGATCTCTGGAAACTTCTCTATATTCATTTTGTTTAGAAAATATTTCAGGATTGGACAAACGTTTTTCCAGATCTTTATAATGTATTCTTAAAGAACTGATGTGTGATGAAATTTCTGATGGGTTCATATCGAGATATTAATTTTATAATTTGACCTTAATAGCAAATACGGATTCATAATGAATCCGCATTAAAAAAGAATAAATAAGTTATTTACTTATTTCAAACCATAACGTTGACGGAATTTTTCTACACGCCCTTCAGTGTCAATCATTTTCTGCTGACCTGTGAAAAATGGATGACAAGCTGAACAGATACCAACAGTTTTTGCAGGTACGGTTGATTTAGTTTCCCATACTTTACCGCAAGCACAAGTAATTGTAGCTACGCCATATTTTGGATGTATTTTTTTCTTCATTTTCCTGGTACTCCAAGTTATTATTAAATATAAAAATATTTGATTACATGTTAAAATTAAAACAAAAGATATAAAACTTAATTCATTTTAAGGAAAAAACAAGATATTTTGTTTAACCTTGATACATATTTTTATATTTTTACTGATTAAACCTTCTACTTTGATGTTTTACTCCACAATGTAACAGCCGCATCATTACCTCCAAGCTGATACCCCTCCCAGCATTTTATTTCATTAAACCCCTTTACTTTATATGAAATATAGTCAAATCTTTTTCTACCTATAACAAAAATAGGTTTATCTGTTTCAAGTAATTTACCCAGTGCAACTATATCTGTCTCATGATTTGTTCTATACTTAGGAATTTTTTCAATGCCAAGGTAGAAAAATAGAGTAGGCTTCCAAAGACCGAAAGTAACTACTTCTGTATTTGAGTTTAATTTAGCTTTTAAAGCTGTTGTGAGTTCAACTTCAGGGCGCTGAAGCATATTTATAACAGATCCGCCAAGTATCCACGCTGCGGCACAAAAGACAAAACTGCCGACAGCGATGGTTGCTGCCATTTTTTTTATCTCTTTTCTTTTAAAAAGCTTTGTTGCATAAACACCTATTACTCCGGAAATAACAGCAATAAGCAATGGCAAAATGATATAAACAGGCGCAATAAGAGGAAGTGCATACTCACTACTATTAGGCTTTATTAGACTATTCAAAAACGGCCAAAGAACTGGAATAACAATAGGAACTAAAAGACCGGCCAAAACCCAAAGAACTGCAAGAAAAATAAATATAAACCAGAATATTTTACTGAACCATTTTCCCATTTTTTTACCCGTAAACAGCCTGTGCCAAAAATAAGCAACCATCACACCAAGAAACGGCAGTGCAGGTAAAATATAATTAGGCTGTTTAGTCGCAGCGGCACTAAATACAATCCACACAAGAAGTACAGCTAAAGCAGAAATCAGGACAAATCGCTCCAAAGTAGAATCATTTTTTATTGCACGCTTTCTAAAAAACTTCTTAATTGCCATAAACAGACCGACAATCGCAGGAGCAGAAAATGGAAAAGCACCGATCAATATTACAGGAATATAAAAAAATGGTCCGCCACCGTGTCCGAGCAAAATTTCAGTACCTCGTTTTAATATCTGACTCCCAAAGAATTTATCAATAAAGATATCGCCCAATCTATGATAAGCTAAGCCATACCACGGCAGATTTATTACTAGAAGAATAATGATACCTACTATAATTCCGCATCTTTTAAAGATTTCCCAAAACCGTCCCCTAAATAGAGCATAAAAAAATGCTGTAGGTAAAATTACGGCAGGCGCAACAGGACCTTTTGTTAAAAAACCAAGCCCCATAAATATCCAGGAAACATAATACCATATTTTATCTCTCGGTCGCTCGCTTTCAGTCCCGACAAAAAATGCTATTATTGATATAGTAGTAAACAGCGTGAGTTCCATATCTGTTTCAACTATCTTAGCTATCATCGCATAAAGCGGCATGAAAGCTATAGCCGCGACAGTTAAAAGAGTAAAGTCAGGATCCTTGGTAATTTTACTAACGAAATATCCCATAAAAATCAATATAAGAAAAGCACACAAAGCTCCCGGAAATCTAAGAGCAAATGCATTATCTCCAAAAATATGTTCTGAACCCAAAATTGCCCAGAAAACAAGTATAGGTTTTTCCAAATAGTACTTATCATTCAGTTTCGGAATAACATAATCATGGTTTTTCTGCATGTAGGCTGTAGTTGAAGCATACTCACCTTCATCTCTATCAGATAAGTAATACGATCCTAATCCGGCAAAATAAAGAACTCCGGCAGCAATAATAATCAGCCATAAAAGTCTAAATTTATTACGGGGTAAAGAGTAGTTAAAATCAATCAATATTTTTCTCCTTAAAAACTGCTTTTTTAGCTATCTGCTATTTCCAAGCTTCTTTTGGCAAAAAGTCCCCACATAACATCATTAATTTCAACGCAAATAATTGTGGAGAACCCTGCATAGTATCTTGAACTTATCTCGCCAATAATACCGGGTTCGCTAATTTCATCAAAAGGAGCAATAATATATGACTCTATTTTATCATGAATTTTATGATTTTCTTCTTCTAAGCAGAGAATTAATTTTTCTCCTTTGATAAAGCCTCCAACAACAACCATTTTGGTTTTACGGGTACACGCTTTATTAATTAAAGATGATACATTTTTGCTATCATATATTATATCTTTAAAACTGATTTTAAGGATCCTATTCATTCTATATATACCTTTTTGCCTCTGCTGAAAGTTATTTTATTCAGCCTTTGTTTACTACTTTCAATATCCTCTCCATCTATAAAACTTAGTGGTGAAAGTTCAACCATAATATCATAATTTCCGTCAACATCTTTTGGTAAAATTACACCGGCATATTTTTCTAAACGTTCACAGTCGTAATTAATAAGCATCTTTCTACAACTCTCCACAGAATCAACACCTGTTTTATTTTTTGTAGGTGAAAATTCATTCTCTCTTTTAGCTTCAAGAATCATCGTTTTATCTGCCATAGGTAAAGAGTCGAAAATAAAGCTTTCAAGTTTAACTGCATTTACATTATTCGGATCGACACGTTTACCTGTATCATCAACATAACTAACTTTTTTATCAGCTCTATGCCATGGTAAATCAATTACAGAATCAGCCGTAAGTTTTTCAACAAAATCAACACTTACAATATGGATTGCAGGGCTACCTGATATAAAAGATAAATTCCCTTCATCATCAATTTTTTCTACTAATTCATCAGGCATATCACTGTATTCAATAATCATCGTTTTCCCTTCAGAAACACAAAAATTACCAAGTTTTTCATAAGGGTTTGTTTTTGCCAGCATAATTGCACTCATTTCAGAATCAGTTAATAAGTGAAGTCCGAAAAAAAGAGGATTTATAATTGAAACCAGCGGATTATCTACCTGAAAATATGAGATATATTTAATACCTCTTTTTTTCATATCATTCAGTGCACCAGATTTTCTTAAAGCTAAAAGACTTCCCCCATGTCCGTCAGGTGATAAAGACAATGAATCTTTTTCATCTAAAAGAACCTTTCCTTCACGATCCATTGCAGGCATTGTTCCCTGTTGAAAAAACATAACATTTTTTTCTGATAGATTAAAATAGTTATTTTCTTTAAAAAAATTAACTGTTTCTTCATTATTTAATTTACTGGTCATAATATACCAGGGTATTTCAGCATCGTATTTTTCAGAAGCTCTTTTTATAGTTTCTGCAAAATATTGAAAAAGTGTTTTTTCTTTTATTGGAGTAATTGGATATGTCCCTTTCGGACCATCAAACCCTAACCTTGTACCCTGCCCTCCTGCAACAGTAAAAGCTGCTATTTTAGAGTTTGATACAAGCTCTTTCCCTTTTTTTTCAGCTTCTATATAAAGTTTTTTAGATTCTTCTGTTTTGGGAACCATAGGATAATAGTCAGCCGGACTTAAATCTTCAGGTATATTTGTTTCAGGTTTTTTGATTACATAATTCTTTATTAATTCATCAAGCTGATCCCAATTTATATTTTTGATCTGTCCAGACAGTTTATCTTGTTGAACTACATTAAGTTCATTCCAAAATCTTAAGATATGTTCCTGATTATGTTTAGACAGAGTTTCGTAAAGTTCATTATACATAAGCTAAATCCTCTGATTAAATTGTTGCACTTTGTGCGGATTATAAGGTTATCATGTTAAATGTTTCAGTTTTTATAATTGCCATAAATCATCTTTTCTGATTTATTCTATAGCACCTTTAACGAAAAAAATAATAAACTATATCAAAAAAATATTATTTTAGTATATATTATGCAAACCAAGATTAAAAATTGCCAAATCAAGGGGAACAATAATGAGTGAATATTCTTCTAAACTTGCAGAAGCAGGTTTAAAAATCAAAGCTATCAAACTAAGACCTAATCAACCGTTCCTATGGGCATCAGGATTCCATATGCCTATTTATAATGATAACAGAATGTTTCTGTATTACCCTGAGCACAGGAAATTAATCGCAAATAGCTTCAAAGCTATTATAGAAAAAGAAAATATTGATTTCGATATAATTGCAGGTACAAGTACTGCCGGAATTCCTCATGGAGCACTGCTTGCAGAATTAATGAATAAACCATTTATCTATATAAGAGATAAAGCTAAAGGTCACGGTCTAAAAAACCAAATAGAAGGAATCGATGCAGAAAGTGATATCGGCGGCAAAAAAGTAATTGTAATAGAAGATCTTATCTCAACAGGCGGAAGCTCTGCAAAAGCTGTTCAAGCAGTAAGAGATGCAAACGGTGTTGTAGATTACTGTATCGCTATTTTTAGTTATGGACTTGAGAAAGCGTTAAATGCATTCACTGCATTAGAAAAACCATGTAAAACAATATCAATCCTTACTTACGATACTCTTATTGAAACAGCAAAAAGTATAAATTATATCAATGACAAACAGAAAGAACTTTTAACTGAATGGCGTAAAGATCCTTTCGGCTGGGGAGACAAAAACGGTTTTCCTAAGATAAAAAAGTAAATTCATCTATTGGCTATTTAATGATTAATTATGACATTATATAAAAGCAGATATCGCGTTGAATCCACCAGATTGCAGAATTGGAATTATGGATGGAATGCTCTTTATTTTGTAACAATATGCACACAAAACAAAAAATGTCATTTTGGTGAAATTACCGTAGATACGCCCAATCTGGGCGTCTCCACAATAGGAATTTCATTATCTATAATTGGTGAAATAGCAAAAAAATACTGGTACAAAATACCGCAACATTTTCCATTTATAAAACTACATGAATTTATTGTAATGCCTAACCATATCCATGGAATTATTGAAATTGCAAAATCGGATGATGAAAACGAGACGCCTATGTTTGGGGTAGAGACGCCCAAGTTGGGCGTGTCTACGGGCAATACGGGTAAAAAAAATGTGAAATGGGAATCTGGTACATTGGGTGTCATCATCAATCAATATAAACGCATTATAACAATCAATGTCAGAAAAACTGATAACGATTTTGCATGGCAGCCACGCTTTTACGATCATATAATTCGTAATGAAAAATCATATATCAAAATATCAGATTATATTATAAACAATCCCGAAAAATGGAATAAAGATAAATTTTACACCCATAACTAAAAAATAAAATAATAAAAATAAACCACGCCAAAGGCTAATCGCCAAAAGCTAAAATTTCGAGGTATATAAAAATGCAGTTAACTGATAAAGAAAAATTAGCCAGATCTAAAGTTTGTCTTCCGTTAGACGGCTTAAACAGTATTGAAGAAGTAAAAGAACGTGTAGAAGAGTTAAGCTCTGTTGTTGGTTTATTTAAAATAGGCAAAGAGTCTTATACCAGATTTGGTCCTGAAGTTATAAAATTAATTCATAAGTTTGGCTCTGAAGTATTTTTAGATCTAAAATATCATGACATACCTAATACCGTTAAAGGTGCAGCAAATGCTGCAACTCAACTTGGCGTTTACATGTTCAATGTCCATGCTTCAGGCGGCAGTGAAATGTTAAAAGCAGCAGTTGAAGGATCAAACAACGCTATTCAGGAAAATAGTAGCTTAAGAAAACCTAAAATTATTGCAGTAACAGTACTCACAAGTATTGATGATGATATATTGAATAATCAGTTAAATGTAAATGTCAGCGTCGAAGAACAGGTGTTAAATCTGGCACAACTAACTAAAAAATGCGGTTTAGACGGTATTGTTTGTTCTGCTGCAGATTTATATGCAATAAAAGATAAACTACCTGAAGAATTTTTATTTGTTACACCAGGGATTAAAGGCCCAAACACCCAGGCAGGAAAAGATCAGAAAAGAGTTTTTACTCCTGGTAATGCATTAAGAGACGGTTCTTCAATATTAGTTATAGGCAGAGCAATTACAGGGCAGCCTACTAAAGAAAAAAGAATAGAAGCCGGACTCTCTGTTATAAGAGATATGTGCACAGCTTTATAATCTAAAATCATGAATGAAAATAAAATGAACAGCTCTTATGGATTGATATTCATAATAATTGCAGCAGTATGCTGGGGCTTTTCAGCTGTAGTATTAATTCCAAGGTTATATAATCTGCCTGTTGTATTTGTTGTTTTTTTGCAACATGCAATTCCTTTGGCATTACTTACTCCTATTTTCTTTAAAGAGTATAAAACTTTTTTCAAACTGCATAATAGAGATATTTTTATACTTTGCATAATAGCTCTATTTTCAGGTGTAATTGGAACTATGGCAATAGTAAAAGCTCTTTTCCTTGTTCATTTTCACAATCTCTCTGTTGTCGTATTAATTCAAAAAGTGCAACCAATATTTGCAATTATTCTTGCTGCAATCTTTCTAAAAGAGAGTATTGGAAAGAAATTTATTTTTTGGAGCATATTCGTATTTCTAGGTATATATCTGATAACATTCGGACTAAATCACCCAAGTATAATTTTAAATGAAACTAATATAGATGCATATTTGCTGTCAATACTTTCAGCTCTCTCTTTTGCATTAAACACTGTTTTAGGCAAACACCTAACAAAAACCGTTTCATATAAAACAATCACATTCAGTAGATTTTTTCTAGGAACCATATTTAGTGCAATTTTTTGTTTAATTTCGGGACAATTTTTGAATTTTGACCTGATAACAATGAATAATCTTTTAATACTTCTGGTTATTTTTGTGGCAGGCGGTCCTATTTCTATGTTCCTATATTATTATGGACTTAAATATGTAAAAGCTTCAACTGCCGCAATAGGAGAGATGGCACTTCCATTCAGTGTTATTATTTTAGATTATACAATTAATAATGAAAGATTAAGCCTGATTCAATGGTGTGGAGCTATAATTATTATTATCGGAATATTTATAATTTCTCAAATCAAACCAATTCAAAAACAGGAAAAAATATCTTCTATTGAAAATAGTAATTAACCTTATGCATACAATTAAAACAATAATAGAAAAAATGACTGTTCGTGAAAAAATTGGACAGATCATTATGATGGATTTTAGAAACTGGGGTAAAAATCATAATGGTGATTATATTCCTTTTACAAAAATGAATTCTGATGTTTCAACAATTCTTAAAAAATATAAGTTCGGTGGGATAGCCTTATTTAAAGAAAATACAGCTACACCTGAACAAACAGTAACACTTATAAATAATCTTCAGAAAACATCTAAGATAGGACTTTTGATCGGGATAGATCAGGAAGGCGGAATTGTCACACGACTGCAAACAGGAACAGATATGCCCGGCAATATGTCCCTTGGGGCATCAAACAATATTGAAACGACTAAAAATGTTGCAAAAGCAATAGGAGATGAACTTAATTCGTTAGGTATTAATTTAAATTTTGCTCCTACAATTGATGTGAATTCGAACCCTAAAAATCCAATTATAGGAGTTAGATCTTTCAGTAGTTCTCCTGAAATAGTAAGCAAGCTTGGTGTTGCTTATATTAAAGGCCTCAGAGAGGCTTCTGTTTTATCATGTATTAAACATTTTCCAGGGCACGGAAATACTGCAGTAGATACTCATATAGGCCTTGCCGTGGTAGAGTATTCCCTTAAAGAACTTGAAGAAATAGACTTAAAACCATTTAAAAATGCTATAGCTGCAAATGCAGATACAATTATGATTGCTCATGTTATTGTCCCTGCCCTTGATAATTCAAAACAGCTCTCCAAAAAAGATAATAAAGAAATCGGTACTCCAGCAACTCTATCATACAAGATAATTACAGAGTTGCTTAAGAATAAATTAGGTTTTAAAGGATTAATCATAACTGATGCCCTTGATATGAAATCAATCAGTGACAATTTCGGTGTTGAAGAAGCTGCTGTTAAAACAATTATGGCAGGGTCTGATATGGCAGTCATGTCTGCAAGGGTTTGGGATAAAGAAGATATATATAAACTTGAAAAACTGTTTTCCCATCTAGAACATCTATATGATAATGATTCTGCATTTAAGGCTAGAGTAAATGAATCTGTTGACAAAATAATTTCTCTTAAAGTAGATAAAAAGATAATTAATAATTCTTATTCACAATCTAATCTATCAAATAAAATCAGCAATGCGCAAAAAATAGTTGGATGCGAAAAGCACAAAAACATTGAAAACCATGCTGCTTTAGCAGGAATAACACTTATTAAAAATGAAGATAAAATTCTACCGTATAATTTAGCTGACAATACTAACATCTTAATACTTGACGACAACCAAACTAGAATAGATCTACTTTCATATTCAATAAAAGCTGTCTCAAAAAATTTCTCTGCTAAATCAGCAATAAAGATAATAAAAATTAATCCATACGATTCTACTTTGTCTAATAATTCAGAAAAAATGATAGACAAAGCAGATCTAATTCTAATGGTTACTTATAATATAGATTCTGATAAAAAAATATACTCAACAGTAGTAAATCACTGTAATAGTATGAATAAAAAACTTGTCTCAATATCTGCTCGGAATCCATACGATATCGCTTTTATACAAAACTGTAAAACCAACATTGCTATTTATGGATCTGTTGGGTTTGATCAGACAAATGCAATACAGGCAGCACTATCTGTTAACATAAAAACTGTTCCAAAACTGATTTTTAAAAATTCGAATAATAATTGTGTAATGTTAAAACCAAAAGGAAAACTTCCTGTAGATATAATAGACTATGAAACAAATAAAATAATTTATAAAATAGGTCACGGACTGACTTATTAAGAAAACAGTAAATTTATAAATTATTCTAAAAATTAACACACTTATAGAAACACAGATTATCAATTAATGATATAATGAAAGAATTAGACATTCTAATTTTTTCATTTTTAAGGCTAGGAGAACCGTATGAATAAAATGATGATAATTTGTTCAATCGTTATTATCATCAGTGCGTATTCAGCAAAACTGTCAAAACGTTTTAATATTCCGCTGCTAGTTATTTTTATATTTATTGGAATGTTATTAGGATCTGACGGTATTGGTCATATATACTTTAACGACCCTGATTTCGCATATTTAATAGCATCAATCGCTCTCTGTTTTATTCTTTTCTACGGTGGATTTCAAACAAAAATACATGACGTAAAGCCAATAATAAAAGAAGGAATTGCTCTCTCCGTTATAGGTGTAGTTTTAAATGCTGCTCTTTTTGCATTCCCGATTTACTATTTTACTAAATTGAATTTGCTGCAATCTTTTTTGGCTTCATCTGCAGTAGCTTCAACTGATGCTGCCGCCGTTTTTTCACTTTTAGAATTCAGTAAAATCAAGTTAAAATATAGGTTAAGAACTCTCCTTGAATTTGAATCAGGAAGTAATGATCCCATTGCATATGTAATGATTCTAATGTTTATTTCTATAATAAATGCAGGTACAAAAAGTAGTTCCGTGTCTTATTATATAATATTTTTTATAAGGCAGATGTTAATTGGTGCAGCAATGGGATTTCTGCTAGGCTATATCTCTAAATTTATTCTTGAAAGGCTTAAGTTAAAAATTGAAGAGCTCTATTCAATACTAATTATCGGAATACTGTTTTTTACATTTTCAGCGACCAATCTATTATATGGAAACGGATTTTTAGCTATATATATTCTTGGAATCATGCTTCGTTCCAAAAAGTTTTTATACAAAAACAGCACAATTAAATTCTTTTCAGTTATATCCTGGCTAATGCAGATTGCCCTGTTTATATGTTTAGGACTTCTTGTATTTCCTACTGAACTTATTGATTTTGCATATTATGGAATTCCACTTGCTCTAATATTAGTTTTTATAATCAGGCCTATATGTGTATTTTCCACCCTTGCCATTTTCGGAAAAAAGTATAATGCAAAAAGTAAAATTTTTCTATCGTGGGGTGGACTTAAAGGGGCTGTACCAATTGTATTCGCCATTTTTACTATGGTAGCTAAAGTTCCAGGATCCAATACTATATTTAATCTAATTTTCTTTATAGTTTTAGTTTCAGTACTAATACAGGGTACAACTTTAACTCTAGGAGCCAAACTGCTCGGACTTAATGAAGAAAAATCAGATTTAATAAAAGAGAAATCAGACACAGAAGAGCTGGAATATTTTGAAGATCAAATGCTTGAATTAAATATCACAGAATATTCATCTTTTGCCGGCAAAAAAATTTCTGAAATTGATTTTCCTGAAGAAACGCTAATTACCCTTATTAAACGAAATAATTCTTATGTTCATCCAAAAGGAAAAACTGTAATTGAAGTTAACGATCAACTTGTTATAATGTGCAAAAATAAAATAGATTTTTTCAAATATATTGATGAACTTCAAAATGTTTAACCAAGATATAAAATAACATGAATAAATATTTCAAAAGAATCCTTATAGCCTCGCTAATCTTTTTCCCTGTTTTATCAAATGCAGGAGAACTCAATATAACAAATAAAGAACTTAATATTATAGGCAACAAAATTTTTCAAAATGAATGTGCAAGCAAAGATTCAAATCTAACTCACTGGAATAAAGGAGAATACTTTGCATCACTGGGAATAGGACATTTTATTTGGTACACCAGTGAGAAAAAAGGTCCATATGATGAATCTTTCCCACAATTTTTAATATTTTTAAAACAAAATAAAGTAAATATGCCGGCATGGCTGCAACCTGGTCAGCATTGTCCTTGGGAAAACCGGGAAGATTTTTATAAAAACTATAACTCTCTTAAAATGGTTTATTTAAGGGATTTTCTTAAAAAAACAAAATCGCTACAGATAAAATTCATCGCGAACAGATTAGTGGCAGCTCTGCCTAAAATGCTAAATAAAGCTAAACCTAATCAAAGAAGAAATATATATAAACAATTCAATCGCATGCTAAAATCTCCAATGGGCCTTTATCCACTAATAGACTATGTCAATTTTAAGGGTGAAGGAATTTTAAAAACTGAAAGATATAAAGGTCATGGATGGGGATTATTACAGGTATTAGAAAATATGAAGGGTACTAAAACAGGTTTACCTGCACTAAAAGAATTTGCAAAATCAGCTGATTTTGTATTAACTCGCAGAGTAAATAATTCACCGAACAAAACCTACGAGAAGAAGTGGCTGATTGGTTGGAGGAATAGAATAAAAACTTACTACAAAAAAGGAAATAGGTCAAAAAGTATCAAACCAGCGTACAATCAAAATACTTCGACTTCCCAAAAATGCTACTTAATGTCCTAATTAACGGACTAAAAGCTTCTATATAATTAGAAAGCCTTATATTCTTCAATATAATTCAGTTATTTTTTGGATTTTTTACAACTTTATGTTACTTTAATAGTTGCTTTGCTTTTAACTTATTGTTGATATATTTAAGAATTTATAAGAGATAAAATATATCCAAATTACAAATTAAATAAATTACTCTTGGAGGACAACAACATGGGTAAAAAAGTTACTATTACTGGTAATACCGCCGCTGCTCACGTAGCATACGCTTTTAGTGAGGTTGCAGCAATCTATCCAATAACACCATCATCAGACATGGGCGAAATGGCTGACGCATGGGCAAGTCAAGGACTCAAAAACATCTTCGGCACAGAAGTTGATGTTGTTGAAATGCAGTCAGAAGCCGGTGCTGCCGGTTCTGTACACGGTGCTTTAAGTGCCGGTTCATTAACAACTACCTTCACTGCTTCTCAAGGTTTATTGTTAATGATTCCTAATATGTATAAAATAGCCGGTGAAATGCTTCCTACAGTATTTCACGTTTCAGCTAGATCATTAGCATGTCAGTCACTCTCTATTTTCGGTGACCATTCTGATGTTATGAGCTGTAGAAATACAGGTTTTGCTATGATTGGTGCAGGATCAATCCAGGAAGAAATGGACCTTGCAGTAGTAAGTCATCTTGCTACACTAAAATCAGAAGTTCCTTTTCTTTCTTTCTTTGACGGATTCCGTACTTCACACGAAATACAAAAAGTTGAAGAAATCAGCTATGACACAATTAATGAATTAGTTGAACAAAAATATATCAGACAATTCCGTGACAGAGCAATGCGTCCTGAAAAACCAATTGTTAAAGTTGCTGCACAAAATCCTGACGTATATTTCCAGGGTCGCGAAACAGTTAATAAATATTATGATGCTGTTCCTGGTATTGTTCAGGAATACATGGATAAACTTGCTAAAAAAATAGGTCGTCAATATCATTTATTTGATTATGTCGGCGCTGCTGATGCAGAAAAAGTTATTATTGCTATTGGATCAGGTTGCGACACTATTGATGAAACAGTTGAATATCTTACATCTAAAGGCGAAAAAGTCGGAGCTATCAAAGTTAGACTTTACAGACCTTTCTCTGTAAAAGCTTTTATTGATTCAGTACCATCAACAGCAAAAAAAGTTATAGTTCTTGACAGAACAAAAGAACCTGGCGCAATCGGCGAACCTCTTTATATGGATGTTGCTTTAGCTCTTGCTAATACTGATGTTAAAGTTATCGGCGGTCGCTATGGATTATCAAGTAAAGAATTTACACCTTCAATGGTTAAAGCTGTTTTTGATCATGCTGACGATGCATGTACTCATAACTTCACAGTAGGTATTATTGATGATGTAAGTAATCTTTCACTTACAGTAAAAGATACAATTAATACTGAATCTGATGATGTAATAGGTTGTATGTTCTGGGGACTTGGTTCTGATGGAACAGTTGGTGCCAATAAAAACTCTATCAAAATCATTGGTGATAATACTGATATGAATGCTCAGGGTTACTTTGTATATGACTCAAAGAAATCTTATGGTATCACAGTTTCTCATTTACGTTTTGGAAAAAGCAAAATTAGAAGCCCATATCTTGTAACACATCCTAGTTTTGTAGCTTGTCATAATCCTGCTTATATCGGACGTTATGATATGCTTGCCGGCATAAAAGAAGGCGGAATTTTCCTTCTTAACTCTGAAATTAACAATTCAGAAGTTTTCAGTCACTTAACACGTGATATGCAGGAAACAATCATCAATAAAAAAATTAAAGTTTATAATATTGATGCTCTTAAAATTTCTGAAGCTACCGGTTTAGGTGCAAGAATAAATACTGTTATGCAGAGTGCATTCTTCAAAATTTCAGGAATTCTTCCTGCAGATGAAGCAATTGAATTAATCAAAAAATCTATTAAGAAAACATATAGCAGACTTGGCGAAGATATTGTTAATATGAACTGCACATGCGTAGATAAAGCTTTAGAAGCTTTAACTCAAATTGAAGTTCCTGCTACAATAACAAAATCATTCACAGCTCCTAAACTTATAGGTGATGATGCATCTGCTTTTGCAAGAGAAGTTATTAAACCAACACTTCATTTACAAGGCGATGATATTCCTGTTTCAAAAATGAGCTATGATGGAAAAATCCCAACGGCTACAGCTAAACTTGAAAAACGTTGTATCGCACCACGTGTTCCAAAATGGCTTGCTGAAAACTGTATCCAATGTAATCAATGCGTTAACTCATGTCCACATTCAGTAGCAAGAGCAAAACAAATTGATCCTGCATTACTTAAAGATGCTCCTGAAACATTTAACACACTGACTTCTAAAACTAAGAATGATAAAAACTTAGCATACAGACTTCAGATTTACTCTGATGACTGTACAGGTTGCGGTGTTTGTGTAGAAACATGTCCTGTAAAAGACAAAGCATTAAAGTTCTCAACACTTGAACAAGAACACACTAATGGTGCAAGAGCTAATTTCACATTCTTTGATAATCTTCCTGAAAATGTATTAGACGGTGTTTCAGAAACATCACTTAAGGGTGCTATGTTCAAACAACCTCTTTTTGAATTCTCAGGTGCATGTGCCGGTTGCGGAGAAACTCCATATGTTAGAATTATGTCACAACTCTTCGGAGAACGCATAATTGCTGCTAATGCTACAGGTTGTTCTTCTATTTATGGCGGAACATTCCCAACAGTACCATTCTGCCAAACAGAAGACGGACGCGGACCATCATGGGCCAACTCTTTATTCGAAGATAATGCTGAATATGGTTTTGGTATGCGCCTTGCTGTTAACAGCAATAGAGAACAATTAAAGCTTAATGTTGATAAAATATTAAATTCTGATTCAGGATGCTGCTCAGAAGTTAAGAATGTATTAACAAACGCTATTGCACAGTGGGATAATACAGATAACACAGCTAATGATGCTCAAAATACTGTAAAAGCACTGCTTCCAAAAGCTATTGAAAATAGTAAATCATGTTGTCCGCAGAACACTGCTATTCTTGAAAAAATCCAGGAATTACAAGATTACTTTATTGACAAGAGCATTTGGATCATCGGTGGTGACGGCTGGGCCAATGATATTGGTTTCGGTGGTGTTGATCACGTTGTTGCATCAGGGAAAAATGTTAATATTCTTGTTCTTGATACAGAAGTATATTCAAATACTGGTGGACAAGCTTCAAAAGCTACTCCAATTGCTGCAGTTGCTAAGTTTGCTAATGCAGGAATGCGTCATACTAAGAAAAACTTAGGTTTTATGTGCATGACTTATGGTGATGTTTATGTTGCATCTATTTCATTAGGCGCAAATCGTAATCAGACATTAAAAGCATTCCAGGAAGCAGAGGCTCATAAAGGACCATCAATAATCATAGCTTACTCTCCATGTATTGCTCATGGTATTGATATGATGAAAACTCAGACAGAACAGAAAAGAGCTGTTGAGTGCGGTTACTGGCCTTTATTCAGATATAATCCAAACTTGGAAAAACCTTATATCTGGGAAACTAAAGAACCTAAGGGTAATTTCCAGGAATTCATCAGAAGTGAACGTCGTTACACTGCATTATTAAAAACAGCTCCTAAAGAAGCTGAAAGACTCTTCAAAGAAGCAGAAGAAGATGCAATGAAACGTTTTAATTTCTTCAAAAATCTTGGAGGAATTTTATAATAACAAAATATTGTTATTTAAGTAAATAATTTAGCTCTCTGCGATTTCGCAGAGAGCTTTTTTTATATACACAAAACATCTGCAAATTGATTTATATATATTGTTATACGCCGATAGGGCTAACTTCCCAGTCAACCATTAATTTCCTATTAACGCAATTTTACCTTTTTTCTTTATAAAAATTAAAGCTTAAAAAAATGGAATAAGATATATACAAATTTCTTAATTCTGTAATATACTGAACTAGCATAATTGAATTTTATTTAAGGATAATTATTTATGAAAAATTTAAAACTCGCATCTACCATGTTATGCATTCTAACATCAGCTTTTATTATTACAGGCTGTGCTACATCTAAGAATAATATTAAAACAGATAAAAAAGAAACTACAGAGATAAAAATTCCATCTACCCCAAATGTTCACAATTGCAAAACTTATATTGAGGCTGGAAAAATGATGATTCCAAGCCTTCTAGAAGGCTTGCACACAAATAATTATGCACTATTTTCAAGAGATTTTACTCCTGAGGCCAAAAAATTCTTTGACAAAGAGAAATTTGTCCAGGCCGATAAAGCATTGAAAGAAAAACTTGGTAAATTTAAAGATAAAGAATTCTTCGGAGAATATAAAAAAGGTAAATTTCACATTCTTCTGTGGAAAGCACACTACAAAAAAACAAAAGATGATATAATTCTGCAGATGTATGTAAAAAAAGTAGATAACACTTATAAAGTAGCAGCATTCTTACCAAAATAATAAGTTTCTTAAAAGAAGTGTACAAAAATTTGCCCTACCTTTATATGAGGCAGGGCTTTTTAATGCAAGTATGGCACCATAGGAAACTAACTATTATAACTTTCTATAATTGACTGAAATTCAGAAATATTTACTAAAAAGAGATCAACTAATTCAGGATCAAATTGCGTACCTCTTTTTTCTACCAAATATGATAATATTTCTGATAAATTCCAAGCTCTTTTATAAAGCCTTTTTGTATACAACGCATCAAAAACATCAACTATTGATACAATGCGAGCTGATATTGGAATATTTTTACCTTTCAGGTGAATAGGATATCCCTTCCCATCCCATTGCTCATGATGTCCCAGTGCTATTTCTTTAGCAATATTCAGTAATTTTATTTTACTTCCCCCCAAGATACTGGCACCTATTGTAGAATGACTTTTCATTACATCATATTCTTCATCAGTAAATTTACCCGGCTTTAAAAGAATAGAATCTGAAATACCAATTTTACCAATATCGTGCATACTGCTTGCAAGACCATACATTTCACTTATATCTGCCGGCATACCTAATTTATCAGCAAAAAGTGTTGTCATTTTCATAATTCTCTTTATATGATTCCCTGTTCCTGAATCTCTCTTTTCGGCAGAAATAACCAGTCTAAAAATCATTTCTTCATGAGATTTTTTCATTTCATCTGTTCTTTCTTCAACAAGATTTTCAAGGTTTTGATTAATCGTATCAAATCTATTTAACAATATATCAAATTCTCTCGCCAAAGTACCTATTTCATCCTTTCGGTTGATATAAGGAATAGTATTTAAATTATAGTCATCCTTTAATTCCACAATATATTCGCTTAAATCTGACAATGGTTGTGTTACCATTTTTCTAAATATTAATAATAAAATCAAAAATAGTATTAAAGCCAAAAGACAAATAAAAATTTGCACATAATTTAAAATCCTTAAACTACTACTGAATATACCGCGTGGAATATTTATATGTAATAGGATATAGCTTTCATTATTTAAAGTTGGAAGATAGATTTTACTAGATAAGATGTCTCGGCTATCATCTAAAGTAAAAGATGGTTTATTCGTAATTTGTTTACCTTTAATAACTTTTTTAAGTGTAACATTTAACGATACTCTATTTCTAATTTCCTGAATAAAATCATTATTTAATTTTTTGACTATAACAATATGTCCTCCTACAGTACCGTTGCCATCTGAATTCAATATCGAATTAGAAGCGATTATATACATGCCTTTATTTGTACATAATAAACCTGATATTAAATTGTTTTTAATAATAAGATTGCTTAATTTCATACCAAATATTGCATTTATATCTCTAAATTCAGTATAATTATTCTCTCCTAATTTATATTCTCCAGCCCATATTAATGACTTACTAGAATTATAAAGAAGAATCGCATAAAGATTAGCATTTTTAAATGTTGATAAATTGAAATTTGACTTAATAAATTTTTTATTATGGTCATTAATAAAGGTCAATGTATCATTACGCTCGCCCCATTCTTCAGCCAAAACAGATAAATGTTCTTCCTCATTTCTGATCGCACTTATACATCTTTGAAGATTTGCACAAGCTTCTAATTTTTCAATTTTTAATGTAGCCGGGACTATAAAATAATATTGTATAAACATACTAATAATTATAAAGATAATTATAGCTACACTAAAAACTACAAAAAATTTATTTCTAAGTTTCATATATTATTAAGTCTTTAATTGTGAAGTCTTTACCATTTCTGGTAAGACTTTGAATATTTAAGTTCAAATTTATATATTTTAATTCCTAGCTTTTGGCTGTTAGCTTTTAGCCTTTAAAAGCTATACGGGTTTCGGCTTACGGACTACAGTTCACGATTTATCCACCAAAGCCTTGGCGGAGGCGGAAACACCAACCACTAGCCACCAACCACCTCCAGCTCGGCTGGGTTACGAATTTAAATGTTGAAGTGCCAATCTTATAATATTTTCACTATTCAATTCTTTCTCGGTTAATTCGCTACTTACCTCTTTAATAACCTTTCTTGCCATATCCTGTTTAAATCCTAATTGTATCAGAGCAAGCATTGCGGCTTCAGCATGCTTATTTAGTGATTTAGAAACTGCTGCCTGACCATACGCAGCTTCAGGAGAAATTGTATGTATTTTATCTTTTAACTCTATAACTAATCTTTCTGAAGATTTTTTCCCTAAACCATTAATTTTAGTTATAGTTTTAATATCTGAACTGGCTATTGCCTCACATAAAGAATTTACATTCGAACTACTTAATATTTTTAAAGCAAGCTTAGGCCCTATACCTGTAACGGTAGTAAGAAGTTTAAATAATTCTTTTTCCTCCAACGTAGCAAATCCATATAGAATAATTGCATCTTCTCTAACGTAGTGAAATATCTTAAGTGTTACTTTTTTACCTTCCTGCGGCAGTTGATCATATGTACTTAAAGGAATCACGATTTCATATCCTATTCCATTAACGTCAATAATTACATCAGTCAGACTAATAGTATCAATTATTCCGGTTATTTTTGCTATCATATTATACCTGTTTTCTGTGATTAGAACCTATTTGTTCATATCTAGTGTATTTACCACAATAAATAAAATTTACATTAAGTTATTATAAATAATTCCATAATTATGATTATAGCCTGTAGTAGTCATCCGTCCATCAAAACATACAATACTTATAAAAATCTACCGCTCCCGAATATTTATAACATAATGCTACTGTTCAATAATAAACATATTGTTCAATTTCGAACAGTTCGTTTTTATTTAAACATATGAGAATATATATACAAACAGATCTATCACGCACAATAAATAAGATTTTCCTTTTCCCAATAATGTATGGCATGATTATTGCTAAGTATATAGGTTCCAACATCTTTAGTCTAAAAAACATTCTAATATAAATAAAAAACAAAGGTAGGTAGATATGAAATCAATTCAATGCTTAACTCAACTAAAAAGAAAAAGTAAAATTAAATTCGTACTATTTTTATTTTTTTCTATAATATTTAATACATTTATTGCCTCTGCCGCGATAGCAGATGATATAAATATAGAGTCCAAATTAACAGGTGGAAATTGGTGGGGCAATTTAGTTATGGAAATAACAAATAACGGAACCCAACCTGTTGACGGTTGGAAACTTGAATTTGATTTTCCATTCGAAGTTCAAACACCTGGAAGTGCAGTAAAAGAATCAAGCGACGGAACTCATCATGTTTTTGTCAATCAAACATGGAACGGAGCAAAAATTATAGATCCAGGTAATACTTTAACTTTAAGTTTCGGTTTTAATCCAAACGGAAAAGATATTACTACATTAGCTCTTCCTACTTCTGTTAAATTTAATGGTAGCGGACCTGAACCATCAAACAAGAAACCGACAGTAAGTTTTAATAAACCTTCAGACAGTCAGGTTTTCACACAGGACACACTATTTCCTATTGACATTGAAATAAGTGCAACTGATGAAGACGGAACAATTTCATCAGCATCAATTATAGTAGATGGAAATACATATAATGGCGAAAAGGCATCATGGACACCATCATCATTCGGCATACATAATATCACAGCAGAAGTAATTGATAATGACGGTGCTAAAGGTACAAATTCAATTACAGTTACAATTAAAGAAAAAAATCCTGAACCTCAGCCTCCGGTTGCTAATACCGACACTGCTACAACAAATATTGATACACCTGTTACAATAGATCTATTATCAAATGACACTGATCCTAACGCAGAAGCAATCAGTTTAAAATCTGTTACAGTTCCTAAAAATGGAACAGCAGTTATAGAAAGTAACAGAGTTAAATACACACCTAAAACTGGTTTCAAAGGAACTGATACATTTAATTATACTATAGCCAATACATCCGGCTTAACTGCAACTGCCCTCGTTACTGTTAATGTAAAAGAAAAATCCGTATTTAATAAAATCAATGCCACTTACTGGTGTGCATGGGGCGGAAATCAATCATACAACACAGGTGGAAAAATAATTGAATCCGCCGGCATTGAAATGGATAAAATTGATCCATCATACAATGTTATAATTACAGCTTTCATTATAACCAAAAATGGAGATTTTGTATTATCTCTAGGAGATCCAAGCGAGAACACAGAGTCTGCATTCTCAAAAACAAAGGTAATAGAATATATTACAAAAACAAAAGCCCAGGGTAGAAAAGTATTAGTTTCACTGGGTGGAGCTGAGTTTGATTTGGTAATACAATCAGCAGCTGATGCAGCTAAGTTCAAATCTCAGGTTTCAGCTATTATTGATGAATACGGATTTGAAGGACTGGATATTGATATCGAAGCTTCATTAATTAACAAAGGACAAATTGATACAAATATATTCGGTGATGCAGTAAGCGAAATTGTAAACAGTTATAGAAATAAAGGAATGGATTTCTGGTTAACTGCTGCTCCTGAATGGCCTTATATAGTACCTTATACTTATGGTCCTGATCATCAAATACCTAATAGCTTTTATATAGATTTGATTAACAGAATCAATTTAGACAATTTTAGTTATATCTGGCCTCAAACTTATAATCAGGGTTCAGCAAATGGCGTAACAGGTTTCAATAGCAGTAAAGTTACACCAGGCAATGGGATGGATAAATTTATCGCCGCTATTGCATGGGCAGCCACTACTACTGAAGGTTATGATGCAAATGGCAAAAAAGGTGTTTTTATTCCTAAAGAAAAATTTGCTCTTGGCATTCCTGCTACAGATGGAGCTTCAGGTGGAAACGGATTATATACTGTAACATCTACAGAACTTAAAAATGCATGGAACCAAATGCAGACAGAAAATGCAGACATTGCAGGTTTTATGAACTGGAGTGTTGACTGGGACGCATTAGATATAAAAGATGGCGAACTTTCTGCAGGCTATACTCATTATCCATGGGAAACAGGAAAAACTGTTGCAGAACTTTTAGGATTAGATGATCCAAATGCAGCACCTGTAGTTACAATTACAGCTCCTAAAAATAACGATGTTATAACTCAAAAAACATTATCTCCTGTAAGTATCACAATGACTGCAACTGACAGTGACGGAAACATAGCAACTACTTCTATTGAAGTTGACGGCAAAACTTTTGATACTACTACTGCCAGCTGGACTCCTTCTAAATTTGGTGCTTTTACAATTATAGCAAAAGCTACAGATGATAAAGGTAAATTTACTCAGGTATCCAGCAACGTAACAATAAAAGAAGATAAACCAAATGTTAACCCTGCAGTTAGCTTTACAGCTCCTAAAGACGGTGATGTTATTATTCAGGAAACACTATCTTCTATTAATATTCAAATAGCAGCAACTGATGAAGACGGAACAATTGCATCATCTAATATTACTGTAGATGGTAAAACTTATGAAGGAACAAGTGCAGACTGGACTCCTTCAACTTTCGGTACGTTCATAATAAAAGCTACTGTTACAGATAACGAAGGTGCTACTACTGAAAAAGAAATAACTATTGAAGTAAAAGAACAAATTGTAGATCCTATTATTATAAATGATGATACAGCTACAGTAACACAAGGTAATTTAATAGTAATTGATGCAACAGCTAATGATACCGGAGCTGATCTACTTATTACAGGCATCGGTACACCGGCACTTGGTTCTGCATCTATAGTAAATAATAAAATTGAATATACAGCAAATACCAATACATCAGGAACTGATAGTTTTACTTATACAGTTAATAATAGTGAACAGGGAAATATCACTATAACTGTTAATAAGAATACTAATGTAAATGTTGCACCGACTGTTACTATTACATCTCACCAAAACGGTGCTGTAATTGAACAGGAAACTCTGTCTCCAATTAATCTTGTTATTGATGCTGTTGATAGTGACGGAACAGTAGTTTCTAAAAAAATAACAGTTGATGGCAAAACATTTAATGACGGAATAGCTTCATGGACTCCTTCAGCATTTACTACTTATACAATTAATGCAGAAGCTACTGATAATGACGGAGCAGTTGGAGTTGCATCAATAACTCTAACAATCAAGAAAAAAGATACTCCTCAACCTACCGGCAACAAAGAAATCATTGCTTATTTTACTCAATGGGATGCATGGAAAGCACAGGCTAATGGATTCCCTGCACAGGGTACATGTAATCAGCTAAATGTTGATTATTCAAAATATACAATGCTTAACTTCTCTTTCTTTGGTGTAGCAAAAGACGGTTCATTACATAGTGCAGACTTAAGAAATAAAGAGATATATAACACTGGAACAGTTCAGGAACCTGGCGAACTATTCTACGGAAGCGTTAATGATAGTTTTGATTACTATCTGCTGTTTGGCGAACTTGAGCCTACATGGAACTTTACAGACAAAGCCAAAGAAGCCGGATTTGTTACTGACCCAATGGGCTGGTATAACACAAAAACAGGTTTAAGAGGAAAAATGCCTATTCCTGTTAAAAAAGAAAACGGTGCAAAGGGCTTAATTGAACTATGTAAAGAAAATAATGTAAAACTTATGGCATCTATCGGTGGCTGGAGTATGTGCAAACATTTTCCTGAAATGGCAAAAGATCCTGTAAAACGTCAGAAATTTATTGATGGCTGTAAAAGATTAATGGATTTCGGTTTTGCCGGAATTGATATTGACTGGGAATATCCTGGTGATGCCGGAATGAATATCGAAGATCATTCAGAAAAAGATTATGAAAACTTTGCTCTCTTAATGAAAGAAATCAGAGAAGCTATCGGACCTGACAAAACCTTAACAGCAGCATTTAGCTGTTCTCCAAATAAACTTGCCGGCTTTGACTGGGCTGAGCTTGATAAATATATGGATTACTACAACATGATGAGTTACGACATCAATGGCGGCTGGTCTGCTAATGCCGGTCATAATTCACCATTATATGCAAACCCAGGAGAACTTTCATGGGATAACACATATAAATATCTTACAGAAACTGCAAATGTTAAACCTGAAAAAATTAACATGGGTGTAGCTTTTTACGGAAGAGGAGTAATAACTACAGGTAGCGGTCAACTTGGAGCTCCTACAGTAAAAGTATCAAAATTCTTACAGCCTGATGGTGATGTTGTTACAGCGGCTGATTTTGATAATTGGAAAATAAATGTTTGGGACGGAACTCCTAATTATGATTACATAATGAAAAATACAACAGACTGGACTTATCATTGGGATGATGAAGCTAAAGTTCCATATAAAACCAATGGAAAATATTTCCTAAGTTATGATAATGTTGAGTCTGTTGAGTTAAAGGCAGAATATGTAAATGACAAAAAACTTGGCGGAGTTATTATATGGCAGGTTTTCGGTGACTGGAATGTAGGTTCAATAGAACAAAGTTTTGGAACTAAACTTCCTTATACATCAGATATTAAAACTCCATTAGTTGATACACTTAACAGAGTATTTAACAATGATGATAATAAAGCTCCTGTAGTTGCAATCACATCTCCTAAAGATAATGAAGTTATAAACCAGACAACATTGTCTCCAATAAACATCACAATGACTGCATCAGATCAGGACGGAAGTATTGCTGCTACTTTAATAGAAGTTGATGGACAGAGTTTTAACAGCACTACGGCTAACTGGACTCCTTCAAAATTTGGTGAATTTACAATTACAGCTAAAGCAACCGATAATGAAGGCAGATCAACTGAAACATCAATTAAAGTTACAGTAAAAGACAGCAATGTAAATGTTAATCCTGTTGTAACATTCAATTCACCTAAAGATGGTGATATTGTTGTTCAGGAAACACTGTCTCCTATTAATATTCAAATAACAGCAACTGATGAAGACGGAACAATTGCATCATCTAATATTGCAGTTGACAGCAAAATTTATGAAGGAACAACTGCAGACTGGACTCCTTCAAGTTTCGGTACATTCATAATTAAAGCTACTGCTACTGATGATAAAGGTGCTGTTAGTGAAAAAGAAATAACTATTGAAGTAAAAGAAAAAGCCCAAAATCAAATAGTTGTTAATAATGATACAGCTACAGTAGATCAGGGGAAATCAGTAACTATTAATGCACTTGCAAATGATAGTGGTGATAATCTTCAAATCACTAAAGTAGGCACTCCTGCAATCGGCAGTGCTGTAATCCAGAATAACCAAATAGTTTATACAGCAAATGCTGCTAATTACGGAACTGACAGTTTCACTTATACAGTTAACGATATAGAACAGGGAACAATCACTGTTACAGTTAACAAAACAGGTGGAACTTCTGGTGATGTTTCTATTAATCTTATTCCTGGAACTATTTCAGAATGGTGGAATACATTCAAAATAACAATCACAAATAATGGAACTGAAAAAATAGATGGCTGGAATCTTGAATTTGATTCTTCACATAGCATGAATTCAAGTCCGGGCAACGCAATTGAAGACTCTCATGTAGGTGAACATTATGTATATGTAAATCAAACATGGGAAAGCTCTAAAGTAGTAAATCCTGGAAGTTCAATTAGTTTTGATTTCGGGTTTGGTGCAAATGGTACAGCCCCTGATGCTGATACTTTAGCAAGAAATATTACATTCAATGGTCAGGGTGGCGGAGGAAGTGATGAGAATATAGCTCCTACAGTTGAATTTTCAGATCCTTCAGACGGTGATGTAATAATCCAGAAAACACTGTCATCAATCAATATCGCTCTTTCATCAAATGATACAGATGGAACAATTTCATCAGCATCAATAGCAGTTGATGGTCAGACTTTTGATACTGAGAGTGCAGCATGGACACCTTCTGACTTCGGTACATTTGCAATAACCGGAACAGTAATTGATAATGACGGTGCTTCTGCAACAGAAATTATTAATGTAACAATTGAAAAAGATGAAGACGGTGGAGAATCTGCCCCTGAAATAAATATCACAGCACCATTTAACGGTGCAACAATAGAACAGGATGTTCTTTCACCTGTAAATATTAGTGCAGAAGCTTCTGATGCTGATGGAGACCTTGACACAGTTACAATAGCTGTAGACGGTCAGACATTTGATAATCAAAATGCAAGTTGGACTCCTACAAAATTTGGAAGTCACACTATTTATGCTACAGCGAAAGATGCTGCCGGCAATTCTAACATAGCAACTATTACTGTTCTTATTAAACTTAAAGGTGATGATTCTTCAATTACAGTAAGAGGATGGCCTAATTATATTGCTATGGGCGCTGTTACAAGAACCATAGAAAGTCATCATGACGGAAGACCGGTTGATGCAGTATTCAAATATGCAGGTGACGGCGGCAATGGCGATAGAGGATCTATTAAATATCCAATATATACACATAATACTGCAATAATGTGTGAATCATTAACGGTTAAATATGGAATGAGAGTAAGACCTGTAATGGTAGTTTATACTGCAGAAATGAGCGGCGGTACAAACTTTGAAGATTTACATGATTATAACAATCTTACAAAACATTTCATCAATCTGATGCATACTACAAAAATTATGCAGTCTTATAAAACAGCAGAAAATCCATACCCTGGTTCTATTGTATTAAATGCCGACCTTTTTGGAATGGTTCAGCAGCAGAAATTATGGACAGCTATTGATGCAACTCCAATAAAAGTACAGGAAGCATTATACAAAGCATATCATTTCATGAATGATAAATTCGATTATAATGGTGAACAGCTAACGACAATGGGTATATTCGCTAAAATGCGCGTAGGTAAATGGTCTGACTGGGATGTTAAACTACCATGGGAAGAACATGTTACTAATAATATATTCCCTATCCTATCAGAAACAGCTGTACCATCTATACCTAAATTCAATAATGACTTTAAAGGCTGGATCCAGGCGACTAACTGGGTAATCAAAACTTTCAGCCCTGATGTTACTTTTGGATGGCAGGAAAATATTTGGTCAGGTAACTCAGCAAACTGGGTTCATAATAATTATTCAGAAGCTGATATCCAAAAAGAAGTAGCAGGTCCTACAAGCACACTTTGGAATAACTTAGAAGTCTATACAGGAACATATAAACCTGACTTCATTGTATTTGATAAATACGAAAGAGATTCTATCGGTGAAGTAGGAATTGGTTATTTCTTTAATGCCGGAGACTGGAATAACTACCTGACTTATGTGAAACTAATAAGTAGAGATATTGGTAATGTTCCTGCAATGCTATGGCAGATACCTGGTGGACACCTACAGATAGAAGGTGGTGTTGATACAAGAGAAACTCATGCTGCAACTGCTCCTAATTATTTCTTCGGAGACACAAAACTGCTGCCTGATTTGAGTAATGTAAAACCATATATTACAAGCATCACACTTCCGGCTATTTATAATAGTGCTGCCGCAACAACAGGCAAATATTTATTAGATGACGGCTATAGCTGGTCTATAAGCAACATGGAGAAAACGAAAGACAGTAATGTCTTCTCAATACTATGGGGCGGCGGAGATACTACAAGTGTAGGAACTTATCCATCAGACGACGGCGGATGGTTATCTAACAAAGTTAATGAATACTATAAAAACCCAACAGTTTTAGTTAAATAACTAAAACAATAAATATCAAAAACAGCCCCATTTAATAGCGGGGCTGTTTTTTTGTACTAGCAAAAAACATACATTATTCAGCTGAAAACTACACAAACTTTTATTTTCTTCAGTTCCTGATCACCAGCGGTACTGTCAAATATTTTACGTCTTGCATAAGCTCCAAAGAATTGGTAAATCTTAGATGAATCAGTTTCTCGAGGTATTATTTTGTCTTGGCATTTCTTAATCCACCATTGTAAGACATTTCTATAGGAAATTTAAATGTATCTATAGGTTTTATCTTTTTACTATCTGTTCCGTTTATCTTTAGAGTGAGTCCCTGCATAGTGGCGATACTTGAAAAGCATATAGTATTATTTTTATTTATAATATAATTCATATCATAACAGTAGTAACCTTTTTGGTTTTTAACCAATATGTAGCCCTTATTGCTTGCCTTAAAATAGAGTTTTGCTTTTTTACCATTTATAGTATAAGCGATACCAGAATATAAATCTGGACTAATATGCCCAGATGATGATTGATTAAAATTAATAATTTTATCAGAATCTATAGGCAATGATAATTGTGTGATTGTCAATGTATCCTTAGAATCAGAATTGTAAGTTGCATATTCCCCAGCATTACATTCGTATCTTTCTGAATTATTGTTATATAAAAAATAAAAATAAAAAGCAGTATTGTTTTTATTCATTGCAACCACATTAATCCCAGGATACTCGCCAGGGGGGAAATTTAGAGCCCATTTCTCTCCAGCATGAACAATATTGTTGTTTACATTTAATATTTGCGATGTTTTATTATTCAAATAATAAATATTAGCAGCAAATGATGTTTGGGATACAAACAAACCAGCGAGTAGCATCAAAATTAAAATAGCATTGAATCTTAAGATGTTTTTCATGTAAAAATCCTCTTTGTTTAAAGAAATAAATGCAAGGGGCGTTTTTGCCCCATCTATTTCACTTGGTTCTTGAATTACAATCAACAATAATACTAAATGGAGTTATGTCGCAATTATGCTGTTATTTAAACACCTATTTCACATAATTTGTGATATTTTCACATTGAATTTCACAAACTTTTGTCAATTAATAATTAAGCAGTAAGAGTTAATAATGATAGCGGTGCTTTTTAAACTCTATATTTGGCTATAGGTTATATTACTAAAAAATGGTCAATGTCAATTAGAAACTGGAATGAAACAATGGCTCATTTTATTATAAAATTTGAAGATAGAATAGATTACCTTTAAAAAGTTTACACACTTAGAAGTACGTAAAGGGAAGATCTGAACCATATTAAAATCTGTCATTTTTTCTATTTCTGATTTTTTAATTTTTTCCAGTTATCAGGTAAGAACTCATAGATTTTATTTGCAGAATGAGATAGCAAGTTTTAAATACATCTTCCATATATATTGAGGATTTATTCCCATTGCTCTACAAGTTTGAATTAAACTCATGAGATTAGCCATTGCCTGGGGTGATGGAAATAGTATCATACAATAGTCTAAAAATAGTTCTGTTTTTATTCCTCTTTTGAATAACCAATATCCAACAAGGAATAATCAATGTCCAAGTAAAAAAACACTTCGTTATCCTGCCTTGCAGGACAAGTTGGACACTTGTTCCGCGACAAGCGGAATTCCGTGTCCCGCTTGTGGCTGGATAAATTCATTACTTGTCCTGCTAATCGCAGGATTGGATATTCAAAAGCTCAGGCAAGTTGAGGAATAAGATCTGACATAATAAAACCCATGTAATTTTATCAATTTTCACCATCCCAGTGTGAACGTCCCCCGTCATCAGAATATCTTAACATATTCTTTGGATCTTAGGCTAAATTTGCCTTTTTTCCACGGAATCAATAACCAAATCTGACCCTTATGCGCTTAAAATCAGGCGGTTTAATTGATACCTATAAGGGAGTTGTATCTTCACCAAAACCACAGTACGAACGACCGGCAGTATTGCCATACAGACAATCCACGCCAGGATTAGGATCCACAGCCCCAACAGAGCATATATAATAATTAGTTTTATCGGCCCCACCGTTACATGTATCGCCGGCGCCGGGGCCATTGCTGCAGTGCGTCCATTTTAATGACTCAGTCGACTTCGCGAATGTACCATTCTGGCAGGTGGAAGTAGACCTAATACGAAGGGGCAATAGTTCTGGAATTTTATACTTCATATATTTGGTGTCAAACTTTCTTTCAACAGGTTAATATCACTAAAATTGTAATGCATCACGGTGAAGTTTTCAAACTAAAAATGAACCATCAACTTGAATAATTGCATATGAGTCAAAAAATTTACACCGAGAATTCTCAAAACGGTACACTAAGACGGGTCCCCAGCCTGAATCTCACATATTGTCCACTGTAGCGCACCCGAGTCCGCATCCAAGCCAACCAATGTAAAATGAATGCCATCGTTCGCTGGAACTAGAAGCAACTTTTTATAACCGGTAGCTTCCAAAACGTTCGCTCTGGCTGAAGTTTTTCGTGTCAGTATTGTTGAATTGGGGACGCCTATATTAGCAAAATTAACATCGAATATTGAATAATAATATGTATGAAGAGAAGTGTTCACGTCTTTGCCTAGTATGACAAATTTTGTTAAAGCCTTACTGGAAGCATTGGGATCATTGGGAACAACAATATTGGGAGTAACATCATAAGAACCACCCCCTAAGACCGTTGTCTTCGTACCAAGCTCATAGGAGACTCCAGTGACAGTCGTCTCGTCCCCGTCGCCGTATTGCCAGGTAATTATGCCAGGCAAACAGAAAATATCATAGCTATCGGCGTCTCTGCAAAATAGAAGAAAATGGCTCTTATGAGTGCTGGGATCTTCTGGTCCAAGAAACATTTTAGTCAATTTATTATCTTGCTTAAGAGTGGTACCAATAAGAACCTTTTGCCCGTTATCCCAATTTCCATCATTAAACCATTTAGTAGAAATAGCGTCATTATCGCTCCCCGCTACGATCGAGTTCTTTCCGTTGCAATGATAATAAACCACGTATCTTCTACCACCATCGGATGCAGCAGCAAAAAAATCAGCACCACCTGAGATTAGATCTTTTCTATCATAAGATATGTCTATATCTATAGTATCAATATCAGGATCCAGAACGGTGCCATCCATTATTTTGCCATAGTATGACCACAGGCGAACATCGCCACCATGGGTCGGGTGGTGTATAAGCGTCAGCCTTCTCCGTGTTGTTCCGCTATCATCAAATTCAGTCAAAAGAGGCACAAATGTTGTTCTGACATTTATTTGCGCAACGTCATAATTTGCCCAGATGTATCTGGGATTATCTACATCATTATTATACGCCCCCACCTGATAAGTGACATCACGGGCACCAGAGCTATTTCCCTCATTGTGGCATTGTACAATCGTGCTTCCGTCTGCTGAAACAGATGCACGAAAATGTATACCCCCGTCATGAGATTGCCCATCAGCCTCTACCTTGTAAGGTGAAAGAGGAAAATCGAGAAAATTATTTGTATAATCAGGAATCACAATGCGATAGAGAAATTTACCTGTACTATCTCTTGTATAAAGAGTGAGCATATTGGCATTTGCGCCAGTAGTTCTAGCGTAAAGCAATAGAAAGTCTTCCGCATTACTATTTAGAACAGGGTTCATCGATCCTATATTTAAGAACTCGTTCGTCGCCATTGCTGTCGATACCAAACCAAACACACATATTGGAATTAAAAAACGCGCGAGCATAACTTTAAGTTTCATGATCCCCCCTTATTTATTATTTGTTTTTAAGATGAGTAAGCCCCCGCATGCTTGTGATGACATACCTTTTCAGTCTAGATTTTAACAGATAGCAAAAAATATTACAACAGTGTTTATAAAAAAGCATCCTTTTTTATCTCTTTGACTTTTTTGTCAATCAAGGCGTCAATCAAGGTCAATTATATTGGGGCAGTTCACACTTGACTACCTGTTATTCAACTACTTACAATTGTCAATCTTGCCTGAACATTCTCTTAAATCCAATTTTTTGTAAGCGTTAAACTTCTTCTTTTTCATGATTGCCTCCGTGTTGTGGTTTGGATTTTGTCAAAATGTAAAACCCTTACTATATATTCTACGATAAAAGCCAAAACGTTACAAAATTTTTGTGCTTTTTTGAAAAATAATTATCCATGACAACAAAATGTATTAAGATTTGACCCTAATGCCTTTATGTGATGCCTTGCTATTTTTGCTTAAATCTAAAATATGGCCCAAAAAATTGGATTTAAAGCAAATAATTAACCAATATTTAAAATACTATCTTCATTACCAATGGGTTAAGTGTGAACGTCCCCATTATCTTTATCCATTATCTTTATCCATTATCTTTATCCATTATCTTTATCTTAATCGTAATCGTAATCTTGATCATAAATCATAATCTCTCTTTTTACTAACCACATATCTTATTTCTAATTTGAACTTGCTATTAATAAACAATTACAACAATTAAGTTTATTTTCCTTTTTTTGATTAACTTTAGACACCCGTTTCACATAATTTGTGATATTTTCACACGGAATGTCACAAACTTAGTAACTGATATTACGCAAAGGTGAAAATTCAATTTTAAATAATGCATATCACAGGTCATTGCCATTATCTTGTAGAGGCGCAATGCTTGCGTCTAAAAAACAGAATGTGTATATATAATTTATTACACTTCCTTAATACAAAAAACGGGTTAATTCCTAAAATGAAAAATTTTACCCCTAGGGGTAAATATATTAGAAAATAAAAGATTAATTTCTACATCCCTAAACTAACTAAAAGTTGTCAAATAAAAGGGCTCACTATACGTCCCCATTATCAAAGTCCTGTATCATTCGGCGCCTGATGTTCGCGAGCCAGTGCTTCTTCTGCTCAGGGCTTTTCCTTGACCACTCCTGCGTCAAAAAATCTTCCGACTTGCCTCTCTGTATATTCTTAAAGTTTGTGACGTAGCGCCTCAGTTCTTCCACATTCCTGTCTACCTGCTCTTGGTACGCCTGGTTCGCCGCCGCTAATCCCCTGGCTTGTTCTAATCTTGCTCGTTCCGGTGCTCCCGCCTTCCATGCCTCCGCGGCTGCCCTCTCTCTTTCTGTCGCGTTCGCCGCTTGCCTGGTTGGTGCCCTTCTCAGCTTCATCAGATTATCTTCACTTTCTCTGGATAACGCCCTCGCCCTCTCATCATATGGGTGACTAAATCCAGTCGCTTCCGCCTGTCTTGCCGCCCCAGAGTCAGCCCCTGTCCCACTGGTGGACGCGCCGACGGCTGCCTCGGACCCTGGTGCGTCTGCGCCGGCGGCTTCTAATGCCCCTATGACTGGTGCGTCCACCAGTGGTACTACTGGACGTAATAGGTATGCTGTTATTCCTGCTCCTAAAAAAGCGAACGCACCAAAAACAACGACAGCTCTTATCCAACCGTTAGCCCCATGTGGTAGAAAATCTTTCCATCTCAAAGAAAAATGTCCATTCGGATCAACATTACTAATTGGATTTCCGTTTCCGTAGGCATATCTGTTTGACAGGTCATACGTATCTCTATTGATAAATCTCATAAGTTCAGGTGAATAATATCTCGCATTCAGATAATACATCCCCGATTCAAAATCCTGATAATATCCACTATACTGAAATGGGTTATCCGCAAATCTTAATTTTTCATTATTAATTTTTAATTGCTGTTGTCCTGAATAGTCAACAGCCTGCCCATAGGGTGTATATTCATAAGTTTCAGGTTTGCTCGCACACGAACCATCCGTCGTACCAACGACATCTTTACCATTTGAAATATACCATTGGATGTTGGTTGCTGGGTGATGGGTGATGGGTGTTGCTGCGTACGCAAATACAGAGTTGAATGTAAAAAGTATCATCACCGGCAGCAGTAGATAGCTTATTGTTTTTCTGAATATTTTATCTGATTTCAACATTTTTACCCCGCAATTTTAATTTAACTATCATATTCAGCAGACGTTTAGTTTACAAAGCAACCGTTTTAAGGAACTAGAACAAGTGTAAAATGTTATCACTATTTAATGACTAGAATTTTTACATTGAACGGCACCAGGTAAAAGATCAAATTTTCACTCACTACTAATTCTCTACCCTACAAGTCATTGGAACATAATAGGAGATTTTAATGCTAATTGTACTCCTTCTGCTACAACTGGAAATGCTGGTGGTGCGTCTATACCAAAAGGAGTTCCTTCAAATTCTAATTGTGGTTCGTCTGAATTAAAAAATTTTTCTTTTAATGCTGCTTGTAGTCTTTCTGCTGGCTCTGCTGCTTCTGGTTCTGCTGCTGCTGCTGCTCCGGTTTCTGCTGCTGCTTCTGCTGCTTCTGCTGTTTCTGCTGTTTCTGCTGGTGCTGCTGCTGCCGCTGCTGCTGCTCCGGTTTCTGCTGCTGCTTCTGCTGCTTCTGCTGTTTCTGCTGGTGCTGCTGCTGCCGCTGCTGCTGCTCCGGTTTCTGCTGCTGTTTCTGCTGGTGCTGCTGCTGCCGCTGCCTCTGCTCCGCCTGGTTCGATGCCATGGGCAGCTACTGGTGGGACCTCATCTGGGCCAGCTGCGCTGTCAAACCCGTCCTCGGAATATCCACTCTCTGTCTCCGCGTCTGAGTAATCGTCTGCTGCTGCTATTTTTAATCCAGCCTCACCGTCTGGTTCTGCTGCTGCTAGTGGTGATCCTACTTCCACCATCCTGCTTGCTGCCTGCACCGGCTGTGCCACCACGTCACTGGCTTCCACGGCCACCCACGCCCCCTCCGCTAGCCTGAGTGCAGCTCTACGTAATAGAAATCCTCTTATTGCTGCTCCTACAACAAATCCCAAAACCACGGCCGCTCCAACTCCTATCCATCCGGTCCCATGTGGGATTATGTTTTTCTTTATCCAACTCCATGCGTTATGTCCACTCGGATCAACATTGCTGATTGGGTTTCCGTTTCCGTAAGCGTATCTGTTTGGAAGGTCATACGTATCTCTATTGAGAAATCTCATAAGTTTTGGGGAATAATATCTAGCATTCAGATAATACATATCTGATTCAAAATCCTGATAATATCCACTATACTGAAATGGATTATCCGCAAATCTTAATTTTTCATTATTAATTCTTAATTGCTGTTGATCTGAATAGTCAACAGCCTGGCCATACGGCGTATATTCATAAGTTTCAGGTTTGCTCGCACACGAACCATCCGTCGTCCCTACGACATCTTTACCATTAGAGATATACCATTGGATGTTGGATGTTGGGTGCTGGGTGTTGAGTGCTGGGTGTTGGGTGCTGGGTGTTGCTGTGTATGCAAAAACTGTTTGGAAGGTGAATATCAACATTACAGGCAAAAGCAGATAGCTTATTATTTTCCTAAATGATGTATGTATATAATCAGTCCCAATCATTGTTCCAACCTTTTTTTATACAAGTTAGCGCACTAATGTCCGGTAAATTCGTAAATTCGTAAATTCGTAAATTCGTTGATTTGTTGATTCGATAATAATCATTATCGTACTCATTCTTAGCCTCAACATGATATCATTTTAAATAATGATCTAATCAACTTTACAACTTAACAAACTCTAAATATTCTATTTCACTTGGTTATTGAATTACAACCAACAATAATACTAAATGGAGTTATGTCCCAATTATGCTATTATTTAGCTAACCATTTCACATAATTTGTGATATTATCACATTGAATTTCACAAATTTTTGTCAATTAAGAAGTAAGAGTTAATAATGAGAGTAAACCACGAATTAACGCTAATTGACACGAATTTAAGTTTTACATGGCGTTAACTCGATAGTATAGGATTTTGAGCTGTTTATTATTGCAACATCCTTTGTATCAATATTTTACGCACGCACGGCACCAAACTAGGAACAATGGTTAATGAATGGGAGTAACCGGTATCGGTAATCGGTAAACAGAAGCCCATACTGAACAAACTAAAGTTTGAACTCCAACAACAATGACTTTAGGGTTTTGTGCTGATAATTATATAATTAGTAACCATTAGTTTAATCTTGTTTTCAGGGATAATGATATAATGTCAAGTCAGGCAGGATTTAAATAAAAAGATTAGATATATGATGTCATTATTGGCGGAGTTCAAGCTTACGTTTGTTCAACTGGAGCTTTAATAGCGACACAGGCAAATCCAAACAGAAAAATCAGACCTTCAAGAAATTCATTAGAAAGATTTGCTCAGCGTGCAGGACAGCTTTTGGAGCAGGGAGATCTTAACAATCTCCTGCTGTGCCCGCCGTAGCTTTATGCGAAGGTCGGGTCTTACGTTGAGCGGTTTTATAATTATATTCATGCGGGATTAAGGAATTCTGTTAATCTAGCGGGAATAAGAAAATATTGTATCATATTAATAATCTGCGGTGAGTATTTAATAGAATGATATCTGCTAGTGACATCATTTTCAAAGCACCGCTTATTCTGTCGTAGAAATATTTATAACAATTAACACCAAGTTTTTTTGCAG